>Ga0193751_1000303_pt1 | contig 41465 bp, 39 predicted proteins | sample L1c2metaG_FD_143050 | JGI IMG/M metagenome (GOLD analysis project Ga0193751, IMG submission 143050) | Soil microbial communities from a riparian zone of the East river system, Colorado, United States - L1c2 | ecosystem: Environmental > Terrestrial > Soil > Riparian zone | place: USA: East River...
TCGACCGCGTTTTTTACGGGTAGTAACACTGGACGACGGCGAGACGATCCACAACGCATTCTTCGACCGAAATTTCCGCGAGGATCCGCAATGAAGCTGCATTACTATCCCGAGACCGATAGCCTCTATATCGAGCTCAGTGAAGCGCCAGGAAGCCAAGCGCGAGAGATCGTTGAAGGGTTGGTCGTCGATTTGGACGCGGACGGCAATGTCGTCGGCTTCGATATCGATCACGCATCCCGCAAACTCGATTTGTCGAAGGTCGAGACTATCGCGCTTCCGCGCGTGACCGCAGCCGAGTGATCGAAGCTTCGCTTCGCTTCGCTTCGCTCCACGCCACGAACCTTGCTATTTGAACCGCTCCGACGGCGGGGCGATCTCGGTGACAAGATCGCGGATGAGATCCTTGTTCGGCAGCGGCATGAGCGTCATCTCGCGCGGCTCAAGTCGCGCAGTGCACGCATAGACGGTTTCGCCGTCGAGCTCGATCATGCATTCCTTGCAGGCATTGGCGTTGATGCAGGAAAACCGCATCGCCAGCGACGGATCCTTGTTGATCCGCAGCCAGCGCAGCCCGTCGAGCACGGATTGGCCGGGCTCGAACGGCACTTCGAAAGTCTCCCAGCGCGCCGGGCCGCCGGGGCTGCCGCGCCGGATTTTTAGTTTTGCGATTGCGCTCATGACGCCAGTGCCGCGGCCGGCGCGCCGGCGAGTTGCAGTGCGCCGCCGGCAAGGCGCACGCGCTGGTGGCGCTGCCATTGCGGCAGCATTTGCGGAAAATCTTCGCGCTGATGGGCGCCGCGGCTTTCGGTCCGTTGCAAAGCCGATTGCGCGACCGTGCGCGCGACCGTGAGCATATTGCGCAAGTCGAACCATTCCAGCCGCTGCAGATCGAAGCCGCCGTTTGCCGCAGGCGGACGTTCACCGAGTTCGGCCGCGAGCGCGGCAATCGCAGCGACGGCGCGCTCAAGCTTTGCCGCGGTGCGCAACGGCCCGACATTGTCGGCCATGATCGCCTGCACACGCGCGATCATCGCCGCGGTATTGCGATTGCTCGCGGCATCGCCGATGCCAGCGTCGCCGACGAGATCCAGCGCGGCGCGCGCATCCTCTAGGCGCAATTCGCGCCGCGCGATTTTCTTGGCGTAGTCCCCGGCGCTCCGCCCGGCGCGGCGGCCGAATACCAGAGCTTCGGTGATGGCGTTGCCGGATAGCCGATTGGCGCCATTGGCGCCGCCGACCACCTCGCCGGCGGCAAACAGGCCCGGCAGTTCGGTTTGCATCGCCGCGTCGGCGACCACGCCGCCCATGTGATAATGCGCGATCGGCGCGACTTCGACCGGCATGCCGGTGAGGTCGATGTCGTTGGCGGCGAGGCGGTCGATCACCGGACCGAATGCGGCGCGCAATGCCGCCGTGGAGCAATGTTCGAACGACAGGTAAGCGCCGCCATGCGGCGAGCCGCGTCCGGCCTCGACCTCCTTGATGATCGCGTAGGTCGCGAGATCGCGGGGCAGCACGTATTTGCCGTCCTCGTCGGAGCCGTAACGCGAGGTGAATTCTTCCATACGGCCGTTAAGAAGCCGGCCACCGAGCTTGTAGCGGAACGGATCCCACATGATCGGATCCATGCCGACGAGCCGCGGCGCCAAATGGCCGATCGGAAAGAACTGCACGAATTCCATGTCGATCAAGGCCGCGCCGGCGCGCAGCGCCAGGGCATAGCCGTCGCCGCCCATATTGAGCGAGGCGCTGTTGCGCCGGTACAGCCGCGTCAACCCGCCGGTGGCGAGCACTGTGGCCTTGGCGGCGATCGTCACCGGCGCGCCGCTACTGACATGCCACCCGGCCGCGCCGGTAATTTCGCCGCCGCCGTCGGCGACGAGATCGGCGATGCAGATGTCGCCGGCTTTGCGGATGTCCTTGTTGCGCGCGATCACGGTGCGCAGCGTTTTCGACACCGCCGGCCCGGTATTGATGAAATCGACATAGACGCAGCGCGCCCGGTCGTGGCCGGGAGCGGTGGTCGCGGTGATGTGACCGTCCTTGCGCGCCCAGCCGACGCCCCAGGCGTCGAGTTCGCGGATGCAGGCGGGCGCGTCCTGGCATAGAAGCTGCGCCAGCTTTTCGACGCACAGGCCGCGGCCGGCGGCGATGGTGTCGTCGTAATGGTGGCGCGGCGCGTCGGGCACTTCCTCGCCGAGCGCCGCCGCCACCGTCATTTGCGCCATAATGGTCGCGCCACCGCGGCCGATCAGGCTGCGATCGATCATGAAGACGCGCGCGCCGCCGCGTGCCGCTTCGATCGCCGCGTACATGCCGGCCGCGCCGGAGCCGATCACCAGCACATCGGTGTCGATGGCGATGGGTTCAGAAAGCATGCTGGCAAAATAGAGTGCCGCAGGTGCCTGCGAAAGGTATTCGACGGCAAAGCGGCTTTGAGTTCGGTGCCCCCTCCACCGCGCGGAGCTTGTCATCGGGCCGGCCACTTCGGGCCGGACCCGTTGGCGCGGTCCCCCTCCCCCGCTTCGCGGGGGCGGAAGGCATTAAGGCGCTACGCGGGCAGCGGCTTGCCCTTGGTCTCCGGCAAGAACGGCGCGACGCAGAAGCCAAGCACATAGATCGAGGAGATGATCAAGGCGGCATGGCTATAGCCACCGAACTGCACGATCAAGGCGCCGGCGAATAGCGGGCCGAGGAAAGCGATGAAACGCGGCGCGTTGAACGAAAACGCAATGCCGGTCGCCCGCGAGCGGGTCGGGAATAATTCCGGCAGCCAGACCGGCATCCAGGAATATTGCCCGAGTGTGAAGAACGCATTGACCGCGGCCGCAACCAGCAACAGGTTCAGATCCGTGGTCCACAGGAACAGTACCGGCGTCATCAGCAGCGCCGCCGCAAAATAAAACATCACCACCGGTTTGCGGCCGAAGCGGTCGGCAAGAAAGCCGAGGCTGATATAGCCGAGGATAGCGCCAAAATTATATGCCATGCCGGCATAGCTCGCCCATTGCGGGCCCGGCAGGTTGGCTTTGGCGGCAACCGAAGCGATGTACGGCGGCACCCAGGACGAGATGCCCCACCAGGCGAGCGTCGTCGTCAGCGACATCAGGAAGGCGAGCACGATGCGGCGGCGCGTTTCCGGCTCGGCGAACAGGTCGGCAATGGTGAACCGCGTCAGCGCCTGTTCGTGCGCCGAGAGTGCGGCGCCGCTGTCCTTGCGCGCCCGCGCTTCACGGCGCTGCGTATCGACCCGCTGCCAGGCGTGGGATTCGTCGATCGAGGTCCTGATCCAGACCGTCAGCAACGCCGGCAGAATGCCAATCACGAACATATAGCGCCAAGCGTCCGGCCCTAAGGCGCCGACGAATAGCCAAATGAAGGAAGCGAGGAAGAAGCCGATACCGAGACCGCATTGCATGAGCCCTGCGCCTTTACCGCGCGCCTCGTTGGGCCACAGCTCGGCCATCATCGAGGAGCCGGTGGCCCATTCCGAACCGATGGCAATGCCGACCAAAAAACGTAACAGCGCGAACGAAATCCAGTTGAACGACAGCGCGGTTAACCCGGTGAGGAGCGAATAGGCCAGGATGGCGTAGATCATCGTGCGCTTGCGGCCGATATAATCGGCGAGAATGCCGCCGCAGAACCCGCCAATGCCCCAGCCGAGCAGCGTGATCGCCACCACGGTGCCAATATAGGCCGGGATCTGCGGATATTGAGCCGGATCGAGCAGCGAGCGCATTGCCGGGCCGACCGTGAGAAACAGCGCATAGGCCTCGTAGCCGTCGAACAGCCAGCCGAGATTGGTGGCGATCAAAGTCCGCCACTGCGTCCTTGTCAGCGCGCGATACCAGGGCAACGCGCCTGCGGCGATGTCCGTCATTTGATCCTCCCCAACCGCCCCTTTTCTCGCGTGCGCGAGCAAATCTCGGGCGGCGCCTCGTTTGTTCTAAAGCTTAACCGAAACTTCCGCAGCGGTCACGGCGCGCCAGAAGACGGGCCAGGAGACGGTCAGGAGACGGCGCCGCGAATGCCGCACCGAGCCGCGCGGCAAATTGTCGTTCCATCTCCTTGGCTTTGGCGCGCAGCACCGGCTGGCCCAGGCTGCCGAGTTTGCCAGTCAGCGCAGCTTCCACGTCGTAGTCGATCCTGGTCGCGCCGCCCATTTCGGTGAGCCTGGTCAGCGAGGCCGCCGTCAAGCGCCCGACGATGCCAAGCGGTGTGCCCTCGAGCTTGGCTTCGATCTCGCGCGGCTCATCGGCGCGCACGACCTGGACCGTGACTTTGAAGGCAAATTTCATGTAGGCGACTTTGGTCTCGAACGTCGCGGTGTAAGCGTCCGGGCCGGACTCAGCGAGGTCACGCACGCCGTCGATGCAGGACGCGAACAGCCGGGCATCGCGCAGCGCTTTAAAGACTTGCGCGCGCGGCGCCTGGACCGTGATGGTTCCGGAAAACTTCATGTCAGCGATCGTGCGAACCGCTCAGGCGCGCAGCGCGGTGAGCATGTCCTTAATATATTCGTCCGCGCTGGAAATCACGAGCATCATCGCGTGCGGCCGCAATTGCGCCAGCAGCTTCGACAGCGCCTCGTCGCTCGATCCGGCGGTACCGAGAATGAGCGCGGTGGTCATCACATGCCGGAGGTTGCAGGCCTCGCCGATGATGGCCGCCGCCGCCGCGTTTTCGCCGGCGCTCGCCACCATCACGACCAGATCGGCGGCGGCGATTTCCTCAACCAGGTTTTTGGTTCGCCCGGCGAGATCGTTGAGCCAGCCGCCCAGCGAAAAGCGCGCCGCCGCCGCGGCACCGCCCGCGGCCGCGCCAGCGAAAGCCGAGGCGGTGAGAAACGTCGCGCCCTGCCATGCGTCGCGCGCCAGCTCCTTCACCACACGTTCGCTCGGCGCATCGAGCGCGATCACCTTGACGGCGCGCGGGCGCGAATTTGGCGCGTCGATGCGGAACTTGGCTTCCGCCGCCGAGCTCATCCGGGCCGACTCGCTTTCCATCGCCCATCTCCTGACGCGTCTTGCCCGCGTCCCTTCCACAATATAGCGAACCACGCGTGGTATTTCATTATGCGTGCTGTCTTGTATAAGGGCGGCGCTTCACTTTTATAAACGGCTGAGTTTCGCCGACCGTTCGCCAAGCAAGCCATGACCACTGCAGCAAACTCCACCGCAGCAAACTCCACCGGAGCAAAGCGTCTCGATCTGTGCGCGACAGGCGAGGTCGCACCCGGGACCGCGCTCAAGGTCGAGATCGAGGATCTGGCGCTGGCGGTGTTCAATGTCGATGGCGAATTCTTCGTCACCGACGATTTGTGCACGCACGGCCCAGGATCGCTGTCGGAAGGCTATATCGACGGCGACGTCGTCGAATGCAATTTTCATAATGGGCAATTCAATATCCGCACCGGAGAAGTGGTCTCCCCGCCTTGCATGGTGCCGGCCAAAACCTATCCGGTGACGGTGATCGACGGCCGAGTTACCATCGAAGTTTGACGATCGAAGTGTGACGATCGAGGCCTAAAGTGCCGTTGGGCTCACGCCCATCAAGGCGCGGCAGCGCTTTCGATTCGAACTTTCCCAGTTGACGAAAGCGCGCCGGCGCGGCTTGTTGCTGACAACATGCGCGCCACATTGCACGCCAAAGTCGCGCGCCAAAATTGCACGCCAAGCTGCCCGGAGGATCGCCCCAATGACGAGAAACAAGCCGCCGTTTCGCGCCGACGTTGTCGGCAGCCTGTTGCGGACTGTGCCGCTGAAGGAGGCGCGGGCGAAGCGGGAGAAAGGCGAGATCGGCGCGGCGCAGCTCAACGAGATCGAAGACCGCGAGATCGAAACGATCATCAGGAAACAACAGGAGGTCGGTCTCAAGCTTGCGACCGATGGCGAGTTCCGCCGTTCGTGGTGGCATTTCGACTTCTACGGCATGCTCGATGGCGTCGAGATCTACGAGCTCGATCACGGCATCCAGTTCCAGGGCGTGCAAACCAAGCCGCGCAGCATTCGCATCCACAGCAAGCTTGGCTTCTCGCACCATCCGATGATCGATCATTTCAAATTTCTCAAAGCCCACGCCCGCGTGATGCCAAAAATGTGCATCCCGAGCCCGGCGACGATGCATTTCCGTCTGGAGCCGAACGCGGTCACCGCCAAGGAATATAAAGACCGCGATGCGATATTCGACGATCTGGCCAACACCTATCGCCAGGCGATCCGCGGCTTCTACGACGCCGGCTGCCGCTATCTGCAGTTCGACGACACCGCCTGGGCCTATTTGTGCTCGCAGGTCGAGCTGAAAAAGGCGCGCGAGCGCGGGCTCAACGCCGACCGCCTGCAACAGGACTATGCGCGCGTCATAAACGGCGCGCTGCAAGGCAAGCCGGCCGACATGGTGATCACCACGCACGTCTGCCGCGGCAATTTCCGCTCGACCTGGATTGCCGAGGGCGGCTACGAACCGGTCGCCGAGACGATGCTCGCGAAGCTGCATTACGACGGCTATTTCCTCGAATACGACACCGCGCGCGCCGGCGGGTTTGAGCCGCTGCGGTTCTTGCCCAAGGGCAACAAGATTGTCGTGCTCGGCCTCGTCACCACAAAAACCGGCACGCTTGAAAAGAAAGACGACGTCAAGCGCCGCATCGAGGAGGCAACCAAGTTTGCTCCGTTCGAGCAGCTCTGCCTGTCGCCGCAATGCGGTTTTGCTTCGACCGAGGAAGGCAATGTACTCGCTGAAGACGAACAATGGGCGAAGCTGCGGATGATCGTCGAATTGGCCGACGAGGTATGGGGGTGAATGGCCGCGGCCGGATTATATAATCTTTCGGCTCAGTCTCTTATGCAGATGCACCATAAAGGCCATCGCGAACAGCGGCGTCGCCAGGTTGACGATCGGGATCGACACGAACGCGGCGATGAACAGGCCGCCGACATAGACCACGGCGGCGTTGCGCCGGCGCAGCGCCTTGGCCTCGGCGCGCGGCCGCAAGCGCATGGCGGCGAGCTCGAAATATTCGCGGCCGAGGATATAGGCAGTGGCCAGGAAAAAGATGACCGCGCCGAAGCCGGCGAAGAGCAAAAGCGGCGCGGCGCACAAGTAAATCACCAAAGCGAGCAAAGCCGTTTTTAGACCTTCCCAGATCGCCAGCCACAGCGGCACGGCCTTGCCCGGCGGATCGGCAGGATAATGCTCGCGCTCGACCTGCTGCCCGATCTGGTCGGCGAAGAAACTGCCGACAATCGCCGTAACCGCCGGCATCAGCATGATGCTGCCGACAATGATGCCGAGCCCGGCGGCAATCGAGAGTAGCCAAGCCAGCGCATTAGCCGGCAGATGCGCCTGAGCGCCTAACGTCTGCTCGACCGACGCGCTGCCGGCGCCGACGAGGTGCACGATCAGCCGTTCCACCGCGATGCCGACGACGACGATCAGCGCCAGCGCAAGGCCGATGGTTTTCCAGAGCACCGCGCGCAGCAGCGGCGAGAACAATTGCGTGATCGCCTTGGTCGCATCGTCGAGCATGTCTTCACGTCATTGCCGCCGGTCGGTGCGTAGATCAAGCGAAAGATTTGCCCCCCGCCCACGCTTGGGGCAATGTTACGCGGTCGTTGGGGCGAAGCGACGAAATCGGGACGACGAAGATCGGAATCGGGCCGTAAGGCGTTGTGTAAAGCATGCCGTCTCTGAGCCGTCGTTCGCTGCTCATGGCCTCGGCCGCGTTCGCCGCGCGTCCAGCCCTCGCCGCAGTCACGCCATCCGGCGGTCCGCTCGATGTGGTCATTATCGGCGCCGGGGCGGCTGGAATCGCCGCCGCGCGGCGCCTCGCCGCCGCCGGCCGGCGCTACCTCGTGATCGAGGCGACCGATCATGTTGGCGGACGCTGCGTCACCGACATGACAAGCTTCGGCGTGCCGTTCGATCGCGGCGCGCGTTGGATTTATCTGCCCGATTCAAATCCGCTGATCAAAATCGCGCCGCGGCGCGGCGACATTTATTCTGCGTCGCTCAGTCGTAAAGTGCGGATCGGCCGGCGCTACGCGCGCGAGGGCGAGCTTGAGGATTTTCTCTCGGCGCAGGTCCGCGCCACGCGCGCCGTCGACGATGCGGCGCGCAAGGCCGACATTGCCTGCGCGCAGGCGATGCCCGCTGATCTCGGCGACTGGCGGGCGACCGTGGAATTCGTGCTCGGCCCATACAACTACGGCAAGGATCTGGCGCAGCTGTCGTCTTTCGATTTCGCCAAGGCCGCCGAGCGCCGCAGCGCGGCGTTCTGCAAGCCAGGTTTCGGCGCGTTGCTTGCCGCGCTAGCGCAGGGGCTTGCGATCCAGCTTTCGACGCCGGCGACTTCGATCGATACCCGGCGTGCCCTGACGGTAGAAACCGCCAAGGGCAGCATCATCGCAACGGTCGCAATCGTCACGGTGCCGACCAATGTTATCGCCTCGGGCGGCCTCAAATTCGTTCCCGACCTGGGCCGTCGCATTGATGCGTTCACCCACCTGCCGCTTGGCAACTATGACCGCATCGCGCTCGAACTTGTCGGCAACCCATTGGGCCTGGAAAGCGACGATCTAGTCTTCGAAAAATCGAACAACACGCATACCGCCGCGATCCTCGCCAATGTCGGCGCTACGCCACTGTGCTTCGTCGATGTGGCCGGCACATTCGGCCGCGATCTCGCCGAGCAAGGCCAAGCCGCGATGATCGACTTTGCCGCCGAATGGCTGTCAGGGCTGTACGGCGCCGATGTGAAGAAATCGATCGGCCGCAAATACGCGACACGCTGGAACGCCGAACCTTATGCGCTGGGCGCTTGGTCGGCCACCGTGCCAGGCAGTCAATCGGTGCGGCGGCAGTTACTGGATCGCATCGCCGATGACGTCTGGTATGCCGGTGAGGCGGCGCATGAGACGTTGTGGGGTACGGTCGGCGGCGCTTGGGAATCCGGCGAGCGCGCCGCCGACGCCGTGCTGCGCCGGCTCGGCCCGGTGAAAGCGCCCGCCCCCGCCGCGGCGGAAAGCGAAGCCAAGCCGAAACACAAAGCAAAACCCGCCCAGGCCGAGCGCCGCGTGCCGCGTTACGAAGCCGCACCACGGACTTACGAGGGCACGCCGCGCATTATGCGCGAGGAACGCTAATTCACGCCCGCAGCACGCCGCCGGTGCGTTTGCCGACTTCGGCGACGATCTTGGCGGCCAGCACTTCGATCTCGGCATCGGTCATGGTCTTGTCGCGCGGCTGCAGCGTGACCGCAATCGCGATCGATTTCTTGCCTGGCGCGATACCCTCGCCCTCGTAAACGTCGAACACCGTGACGCCGGCAATGAGCTTGCGGTCGGCCGATTGGGCCGCGCGCACGACATCGGCGGCTTTGACGTCGTGCTCGACGACGAAAGCAAAATCGCGCTCGACCGACTGGAACGGTGAAAGATCGAGCGCCGGCTTGGCGCGCGTGCCGCGCGCTTTCGGCTCGGGAATCCGTTCCAAAATGACTTCGAACGCGACCAGCGGCCCTTCGGCGTCGAGCGCCTCGAGCGCACGCGGATGCAATTCACCGAAATGGCCGAGCACATTCTGCGGCCCGATTTGGATTGTGCCGGAGCGCCCGGGATGAAACCAGGCCGGGCCGCCGGACACGATTTGCAGTGCTTGCGCCGGGGCGCCGGCAGCGGCGAGCACCGTCAGCGCGTCGGCTTTGACGTCGAACGCATCAACTTCGCCGTCGCGCTTGGTCCAATGGCGGCCGATGCCGGACGGTTTTGCCAAAGCGCGGCGCAGGCCGGCTGCCGCAATGAGCTGATCTTCCGGCCGATCGCCGCGAAAAATTTGTCCCACTTCGAACAAAGCGGTGTCCGGAAATCCGCGGTCGGCATTTTTTTGCGCAGCCGCCACGAGCCCGGGGATCAGGCTCGGCCGCATTTCCGAAAGATCGGCGGCAATCGGATTCGTAAGCGCCAGCTCGGGCTTGCCGCCGCCGAACAGTTCGGCCTGCTTCTTGCTGATGAACGACCAGGTCAGCGCTTCGATCAAGTTGCGCGCGGCGAGCGCCCGTTTTGCTTTGCGGGTGCGAACCTGGATCGCCGTGAGCACCGGTTTGCGCGGGGCTTCGCCGCGATCGAACGGAACCGACGGCACGCGGTCGACGCCGACGATCCGCACCACCTCTTCGACGAGGTCGGCTTTGTCCGCCACGTCGGCGCGCCATGATGGCACCGTGACTTTGACGCGCTCGCGCTTACGTTCGCTTTCGCCTTGGGCCACTTTGAAGCCGAGACTTTCGAATATCCGGCGCGCGTCCGCGAGCGGCACTGCGAGACCGGTCAGCCGCACGGTTTCTGCAACGGGGAAATCGATCGCGCGCTCGGGCGTCGCGGTGCTGCCAGCCACCGTGATTTCTGACGGCGTACCACCGCACAGATCGAGCACCATTCGCGTCGCCAATTCGAGACCCGGCGACATGAAAGCCGGATCGACGCCGCGCTCGAAACGATAGCGGGCGTCGGAATTGACTCCGAGCTTGCGGCCGGTTTGCCCGATGTTCATCGGCACCCAAAGCGCGGACTCGATGAGCACATCCGTGGTCGTTTCCGAGCAGCCGGTCTTATCGCCGCCCATGACGCCGGCGAGCGATTCGACACCGTCAGCGTCGGCGATGACGCACATCGTGTCGTCGAGCGCATAGGTCTTGCCGTCGAGCGCCAGCAAACTCTCGCCGGCGCGAGCGCGCCGCACGGTGAGGTTGCCGCGCACTTTGGCGGCATCGAACACATGCAGCGGCCTGCCGCGGTCATAGGTGATGAAGTTGGTGATATCGACCAGCGCATTGATCGGGCGGAGCCCGATCGCGGTGAGCCGGCGGGCCAGCCAGTCCGGCGACGGTCCGTTTTTCAGGCCGCGAATGAGCCGCAGCGCGAACGCCGGGCATAACGACGGCGTCGCGCCGAAATCGAGCGTCACTTTTACCGGGCAGGGAAATTGGCCTTTGACCGGCGTGATGGCCGCGGTTTCCAGCTTCCCCATGCCGGCCGCGGCGAGGTCGCGCGCGATGCCGTGCACGCCGGTGCAATCGCCGCGGTTCGGCGTCAGGTTGATTTCGATCATCGGGTCGTCGAGCCCGGCATATTTCGCGTAAGGCTCGCCGACCGGCGCGTCGTCCGGCAATTCGATAATGCCTTCGTGGTCGTCGGAGATTTGCAGTTCGAATTTCGACACCAGCATGCCGCGGCTCTCGACGTCGCGGATTTTGCCGACGCCGAGCGTGATGTTCTTGCCGGGGATGAACGCACCGGGCGGCGCGAACACGCCTTTCATGCCGGCGCGCGCATTAGGCGCGCCGCACACCACCTGGATCGGCTTGCCGTCGCCGGTATCGACCATGCACACGCGCAACCGGTCGGCATTGGGATGCGGCTTCGCTTCAATCACGCGCGCGATGACGAACGGCGCGAACAGCTTTGCCTTGTCCTCGATGCGCTCAACCTCAAGCCCGATCATGGTGAGCTTGCCGGCGATCTCATCGAGCGAGCGAGCGGTTTTAAGATGCTCCTTGAGCCAGCCGAGAGTGAGCTTCATCATGGCGGACTCAATCCCGCGGCAAGCGTCGGCCAGTCGAGCGGGCGAAAGCCGTAATGCGATAGCCAACGGACGTCGGCCTCGAAGAAGGCGCGCAGATCCGGCATGCCATATTTGAGCATCGCGATGCGATCGATACCCATGCCCCAGGCGAAACCCTGATACTGATCCGGATCGAGCCCGCAATTGCGCAGCACATTCGGATGCACCATGCCGGCGCCGAGAATCTCCATCCAATCTTCGCCTTCGCCGAAGCGGATTTCGCCCTTGTCGCGGCGGCATTGGATATCGACTTCGAGCGAAGGTTCGGTGAACGGGAAGAACGACGGCCGAAACCGCATGCCGACGCGATCGACCTCGAAGAAGGCCTTGAAGAATTCTTCGAGGATCCATTTCATGTGGCCGAGATGCGAACCCTTGTCGACGACGAGGCCCTCGACCTGGTGAAACATCGGCGTGTGCGTCTGATCGCTGTCGCAGCGGTAGGTGCGGCCCGGAATAATGACGCGGATCGGCGGTTTCTGCGTGAGCATGGTGCGCACCTGCACCGGCGACGTATGCGTGCGCAATAACAGCCGCGTGCCATCCGGCTTCGGATCGAAAAAGAACGTGTCGTGCATGGCGCGCGCCGGATGCTCTTCCGGAAAGTTGAGCTTGCCGAAATTGTAATCGTCGGTCTCGATGTCGGGGCCCTCGGCGACCGCAAAGCCCATGTCGGCGAAGATCGCGGTCAACTCGTCGATCACCTGGGTAATCGGATGAACGCGCCCAATCTCTGCCGGCGCTTCGCGCACCGGCAGCGTCACGTCAATGCTCTCGGTATTGAGCCGCGCCTCCAGCGCCGCGGTCTTGAAAATCTCGCGGCGCGCGGCGAGCGCAGCATTGACGCGATCCTTCATGCCGTTGATCAGCGGCCCTTCGCTTTTGCGCCGCTCGGGCGGCAAAGTGCCGAGCGTCTTGAGCAGTGCAGTGACCGTGCCGTTCTTGCCCAGCGCCGCGACGCGTACCGCTTCGAGCGCGGCTTCGTCGGCGGCCGCGGCGATATCGGCGAGGATTTCATTCTCCAGCTGGGCGAGATCGCTCATCGTTCACTCCGGCATGAACGGCAGATCGGTGTCGGAGGGCCTGCCGCCGGCCTGGGTCAGCATGCAATGAACCTGGCCGCGGTGGTGGGTCTGGTGGTTGAACATATGGGTAACGAGAACCCAGCGCGGCTTGGTCACTTCGCGGCTAATGGCGACTGAGAAGTAGGTCAGGTCGGCGGCCAGCCAGTCTGGCGCCACGGTCGAGGCCCAGTCGAGAATCTTTCGGTCAAAGTCCGCGCGTTCGGATTTCAAGCGTTCCCAATCGGCGTAGAGCGCAGTCGACTCGGCTATCCCACCTTGCGGCTTCGGCGTGTCGGTGAACCGGCTCATCCAAATCTGATCGCCCCACAACAAATGACTGAGGGTCTTTTGGATCGAGCCGAAGAAGGCGCAGCGCTCGCGCTGACGCTCCGCTACGGACAGCCGGTCGGCGTCGCCATAGAGGTTTCCGTTCTGCCAGCGATTGTAGCGCGCCATGCGCTGCACATAGGCACGGTCGATCATGGTCACCGGAGGACGGAGGAGAAAGAACAGATCCGCCCACTATCCTCCGTCCTCCTTCAAGCGAGCGCGGATTTGGCCTGGCCGACGATCGCTTCGAACGCCGCCGGCTCGCGAATGGCGAGATCGGAAAGCACTTTGCGGTCGACCACAATACCGGCTTTGCTGAGACCGGCAATGAAACGGCTGTAGTTCAAACCGAACGGACGCACCGCGGCATTGAGGCGCTGAATCCAAAGCGCGCGGAAGGTGCGCTTGCGCCGCTTGCGGTCGCGATAAGCGTATTGGTTCGCCTTCTCGACCGCCTGCTTGGCAACCCGGATCGTATTCTTGCGCCGGCCGTAATAGCCCTTGGCGGCTTTGAGCACTTTCTTGTGCTTGGCGTGGGCGGTGACGCCGCGTTTCACGCGAGCCATGAATGATCTCCTCTTCGAGAAAGAAAACGCGCTTGCTCTATCCTCACCCGATTTCGGGCGCGGACGGCAGGCCGTCAGCCGTTCGGCAGGAAGTATTTCTTGATGTTATCGCCGTCGGTCTTGAACAGCACGCTGGTCCCGCGCAATTGGCGGATCTGCTTTTTGGTGCGCTTGATCATGCCGTGGCGCTTGCGCGATTGCGCATAGAGGACCTTGCCGGAGCCGGTCACCTTGAAGCGCTTTTTAGCGCCCGATTTGGTCTTCATCTTGGGCATTTAGCTCTCCTGATAGGCGGCGCCGGCGAAAGGCGGCGCCTGCGATCGACGAACGATCGCGTGCGTTATGTGCGTGCTGATGAGCACTTCGCCGCCGCCACGGCAGCCCTTGATCAGCCGGGCGGCGGGCGCGCGGGTTATGACAGAGGGAGCCCGAATTTGCAAATTTCCAAGCGATAACAAGCGTCAGTGGCGGCGCGGATCGCACGCCGCAATTGTCGCCTGTCAATCAAACCCGATGCTTATGGCAGTTCTGAAATGAACTTGGCGTAGTCGGCCTCGGACCAGGCCCGCACGGTACTCGTGCGCACATTGCCCAGCTGGCCGATTGCCATGCAGAACTTGGCGACATTGTCGCCGCTGGGCGATTCGACGATGGACAACAGGTCGGAAGGCCCGTTGGTCAGATAGGTCTGCTTGATCTCGACCCCGAGCTTCTTGGCCATTTCACGCGCGGCCGCGGCGCGCTTGGGCGCGTCCTTGATGTTGCGGATTCCCTGCTCGGTCCAATTCATGGTGATAATGAAAGTCGGCATGATGGTCTCCTCCCATTGCTCGACAGACGCGACTGTTGGCCAAACGCAACTGGCCGGCGCGGCTGCACCGGCTTCACTAAATTCCATTGCCCCTCGAATTTCTCTTTAAGTTTCTCGTGGCCGGCGCCGCTGCCTATCGCTTGAGCATGATCTTTTCCGAAAACCGGTATCCACTTTTCGGGATCATGCTCTATTCAACGCGGCGCCAGGACCATCACCACTTGGCGGCCTTCGAAGCGCGGCTCCTGCTCGATCTTGGCGATCTTGACGGTATCGCCCTTGACGCGGTCCAGCAGCTTATAGCCGAGCTCCTGGTGCGCCATTTCGCGGCCGCGGAACCGCAATGTCACTTTGACTTTGTCGCCTTCCTCGAAAAATCGCTGCATCGACCGCATTTTCACGTCGTAATCGTGATCGTCGATCATCGGGCGCAGCTTGATCTCTTTGATCTCGACGACCTTCTGCTTCTTGCGCGCTTCGGCCGCTTTCTTTTGCGCTTGATATTTGTATTTGCCGAAATCGAGAATTTTGCAGACCGGCGGAACCGAATTGGGCGCGATCTCTACCAGATCGAGCCCGGCCTCCTGCGCCATGGCAATCGCTGCGCTGATCTCGGTGACGCCTTTGTTGCTTCCGTCCTTATCGATGAGTTGGACCTCGCGGACGCGGATCTCCTCGTTGATACGCGGCCCCTCCTTTGCGGCGGGCTGCGGCATTCTGATCGGGCGACGAATGGGTGCTGTCTCCTTGTGCTATTGCGCCACGCTGCTCGACCACCGCCACCACCCGATGAGCGGTGGCATGCCGAACGGCGAACCCTCAAGATCGGGAGTTTTTCGATTCAAGTCAACGCCAATGCGGGCCGCGGCATAGGCGATTGGACTTGCATGATCTATTTTCCGCTACCCCGAACCCGGAACTGACTTGCGGATGGTCGATGGCCGATAACGGTCTGAAATTCCTCAGTGTTGGCGAGGGCGCGGAGCAACGCGCTATCGCCGTACGGGCGCGCGCCGGCGCCGCGCCGGGCCTGTTGTGGCTCGGCGGCTACAAATCCGACATGCAGGGAACGAAAGCGCAGGCGCTGGTGGGGTGGGCGGCGCAGCAAGGCCGGGCTTGCATGCGGTTCGATTATTCCGGGCACGGCGAATCCGGCGGCGCGTTCACCGACGGCACGATCGGCCGCTGGCTCGCCGAGACCGTTGCGGTGTTCGACGCCTGCCGCGGGCCGCAGATCGTGATCGGCTCGTCGATGGGCGGCTGGCTGGCGCTCCTCCTGGTTCGCGCGCTGCGCGCGCGCAAGCAAGCAAGCGCAGCCAATGTGGCCGGTCTTGTTTTGGTTGCGCCGGCGATCGACTTTACCGAAGAACTGATGTGGAAGCGGTTCACGCCCGAGATCAAACGTGAGCTCGCGGAAAAGGGCGTGTGGGCGCGGCCGTCGCAATATGCGCCGGAGCCCTACCTCGTGACCCGGCAATTGATCGAGGAGGGCCGGCAGCATCTGTTGCTTGGCGCCATGATCGAAACCGGCTGTCCGGTGCGCATCCTGCAAGGCGTGGCGGACCCCGATGTGCCGTGGCAGCACGCCAAGGCGCTGGTCGCCCGGATCGCCTGCGATGACGTGGTACTCACTTTGATCAAGGACGGCGATCACCGTCTCTCGCGGCCGGAGGATATTGAACGGCTGCTTCGCGCGGTGGCGGAGCTTTAGATTGGATCGGCTGATCCACTCGTTCGCACGGAAGCGAGAACTCAGATGGTGCGGTTTCACCGTCAAGCAGTGTTTCTTTGTTTGTCGAAAGCGATCGCGCCCGCACCAAAAGCGATCACGTAAAGAAAGCCGCCTGCCATGACGAGGTTCTTGTAGAAGTTGACCATGTTGTCCATGTCGCCGGCCGGCAGATGTATGCCGAATGCGGTGCCAAAACATAGCAAGATGAGCGCGGCTGCCGCCCAGCGGATCATGAAGCCGACGAGAATCGCTAGGCCTCCCAGGAGATGAATGGCGATCGAGACCCAGACCACAATCTGCGGCGTCGGAACATGCAGGCTCGTGAAATATTGCACGGTACCGGCTGGATCGCGCAGCTGAAGTACGCCGTCCCAAATGAACAGGCTGCACATCAGGACGCGGGCAAGCGTGGGCAAGTAATCATTGAGCGGGCGCATAGTGGTGGGCACAGTCGGGGGCATTGTCGTGGACATGACGCATCTCCGGCAGTGGTGGCGTGAATTAGATGTGGGACGTCGCTCGGTTATTCCCGATAACCGCGCTGAACGTTGCTCGATCCGCCGCCACAACGCCGAAAAGTTCTTGGCGCAAATCACGCTAGCGCGGCGTCCTCAGTCAGGACGGCAATCATGACCACGATCATGATTCATGATTAGAATCATAAGCTTAGCCGTGGCCGCACGATTCAACCCCACTAATCTGGCGTCGGGCCGCGGTGGCAAAACCGCAGTAACGCAAAACGTTTTCAATCCGGGGGAAGAACAAATGCTCAAGGTAATCTGACGTGTGTTTTGTTTGGCTGCACTAACGCTGGCAGCGCTCGGTTGCGTCGCCAGCGCGCAGGACACGGTGCGCATCCGCGGCACGATCGAGAAGGTTGACGGAGCAGTCTACGTCGTCAAATCGCGCGACGGTCCGGAGCTGAAAGTTTCTCTTACCGACAATCCGCTCATTGTCGCGATCGTTAAAGCCTCGCTGTCGGATGTCAAGCAGGGCTCGTTCATCGGCGCCACTGGAATGCCGCAACCCGACGGCAGCCAGAAGGCAATCGAGGTCCACATCTTTCCCGAATCGATGCGCGGCACCGGCGAAGGGCACTATGCCTGGGATCTGCAACCGCAAAGCACCATGACCAATGCCAATGTCGAACGGGCCGTTGCTGGCGTCGATGGACAAACGCTGACCGTGAAACACAAGAATGGCGAGAACAAAGTCGTCGTCACGCCGCAGACCGCAATCGTCACCTATGTCCCAGGCGACAAAAGCGAGATCAAGCCCGGGACGAAGATTCTTCATTGCCGCGGCGAAAAAGCAGCCGGACAGCAGCTTGCAGAGGCCGCGCATCAATTACGGCAAAGACGGACTGACGCCGCCGATGTGAGAACTGACCCAGACGATCAGCCGAGCGGCGGATCGGCCAGCACCACCGAGGTCTCGATCTGCCGCTCCGGGATCGTCCAATACATCTTGAGCAATGCGGCCTTGCGCTCCGGCGAGACGAGCGCGAAGCCGTGGCGTTGATAGAAGCGGATCGCCCAATCGGCGGCGGCCCAGGTGCCAACGAGCAGTTGGCGCGCGCTCGTCTGTCGTAAACGCTTGAGCAGCGCGCCGCCAACGCCGCGCTGTTGATTGCCGGGCAGTACGTAGGCGTGACGAATGAGATCGACGTCGCGCACCGGCTGGAATCCCATCACGCCGATCAGCGTGCCGTCCTGCTCATAGCCCCAAAACGTTACGCCGGCGGCGATCTCCTCATCGAGCTGCGCCGCCGGCATGTAGGGCACGTGCCATCGATCGGCGGGGATCACCCCGCGATAGACCTCGGCGGCGGCATTGACGATCGCGAGGATCGCCGCGCGCTCGTCGGCGTGGCAAGAACGGATGCTGGTACGGATGCCGTTCATGATCAAAATGTTATCCAGGGTCGCGGATGTAGTGTTCGCTATCTAGGGAAAGCGGATGTGACTAGCACCGAGGTTTGTTATCGAGGGAAGCCTATGCTACCCGCAGGACGCTTTGGAACGTAAAACATGCCCGATGCCCTTGAGCTTCTTACGACCCGGCGCTCCTGCAAAGCCGTCGAGCTTACTGGCCCTGCACCATCCCCAACCGAAATTGACACGCTGCTGACCGTTGCTTCGCGGGTGCCCGATCACGGCAAACTCACACCTTGGCGCTTCATTGTATTCGAAGGTGAGGCGCGGTGTTCGGCCGGCGCAGCGATCGCCGCTGCATTTCGCGCAAAGTACCCGGACGCAAGCCCCGAGCATGTCGAGGCCGAACGCAAGCGTCTCGCGCGCGCACCTCTCGTGATCGCTGTGGTGAGCCGCGCCAGCCCACATGTGAAAATTCCGGAATGGGAGCAGGTGCTCTCGGCCGGCGCCGCTGCCATGAGCCTCGTACTTGCGGCGCATGCGCTGGGTTATGGGGCAAACTGGATCACCGAATGGTATGCCTATGACCGCAGCGTGCTCGACGCCCTTGGCCTCGCCCCGCACGAGCGCATCGCCGGCTTTATTCACATCGGCAGGCCGCCGGGTCCGCCGCAGGATCGGCCCCGACCGCCGCTCGATGAGATTGTGTCCCGATTTAATCAGCCGACATCGAATCCTCGTTCGGCGGGGCAGTCCTGATGAAATGTCAGGCTACTTCTTCTCGCCGCGCGGCTCGACCTTCACCTTTAATTGCGCCAGCTCGCCGTTTAATTTCGCAATTGTCGACTTGAGTGCTGCGATTTCGGCTTGGGCAACTGCAAGATCGCGACTGATGGTGGCAATCTTGTCCTGCGTCTCGCGCGTCAGCCTGGTCAATGCTTGCTGAAGAAACTCAATGTTGGCTTGCAGGCATCCGGTACGGCGCTCCATCTGCTTTTCTGCGGTGCAGACCTCCAACCCGCGAATGTCCTGTGCGGCCGCAGGTGACAGGAATGCTATAAGCAACGCCCCGGCATAGCGGTGCCAATGCCGCCGCAGTTCATCTGACATTCCCTAATGCCCCAAGCGCTGACATGACAGATGGCTAATTGTCATCTGATCCGAGATTATCACGCTTGAAAGCGGGGTCTGCGATGTACTTTGCGGTCGACGGAATGCACACCGTCGTTACAGGCACGAAGCCGAGATTGCTCAAAAAAGTTGACGCCGATTCGTCGCCATGTCCGCTAATGGGTGCCGGCTCAACCGGACATTGACCTGGCACTGCGCGGTCCTTTGATCGATGTGGTAGGGTGCCTTGGTAGGGGAAGCACATGCACCGGCGCGAGTTCATCGCATTGATCGGCGGCGCGGCAGCCGTATGGCCGCTCGCGGGACGCACGCAGCAGGGCGAGTCTATGCGGCGGGTCGGGATGTTGATGCCATATTCCCAAGGCGATGCCGACGGACAAGCCGTCATCGCAGCGTTTCAGCGGAGACTTCAAGATCTGGGTTGGATAGAGGGCCGCAACATCCGATTCGAGATCCGATGGGCCGGCGGCGATCCTGACAAGGCGCGGACTTTTGCCAAAGAGCTGATCGGCATGACACCGGACGTGATTGTGCCCAGTTCAAACCAGGTGACGACGATCCTGCAACAGGAAACACACACGATACCAATTGTGTTCGTGCTTGTTGGCGATCCGGTCGGCAGCGGCTATGTCGCGAGCATGGCGCAGCCCGGCGGCAACCTCACCGGTTTCGCCGTTTTGGAGAATGCAATCGCCGGAAAGTGGGTGGAGACATTAAGCGAGATTGCGCCTCAGGTCAGCCGCGTCGGGTTCATCCTGCATCCGGAAACACCCGCTAATATTGGGCTACTGCATGCGGCCGAAGCTTCCGCGACGTCAGGGATCAAGCTGGTTGCGCTTGGCGTGCACAACGCCGGCGAGATCGAGAGCGCCGTTACTGCGTTCGCGGCGCAGGGCAATGGTGGTCTGATCGCCGCGCCACATGCTATCACTTTTGCAAATCGCGACCTCATCGTCGAATTGGCCGCGCGCTATCGGCTTCCCGCTGTTTATGCATTTCGTAACTTCGCCACTAGCGGCGGCCTGATCTCCTACGGGACCAATCCGATAATGATGTGGCGCGAGGGCGCGGCGTACGTCGATCGCATTCTTAAGGGCGCAAAGCCCGCCGAACTACCGGCCCAGTTTCCGACCAAGTATGAACTGGTCATCAATCTCAAGACTGCCAAGGCGCTCGGCCTCACAGTGCCGCCACTGATGCTGGGACGCGCCGACGACGTGATCGAGTAATTTGAGATGACGCCGACGACTGCCCGCTTTCGGGCAAAACCGAGATTGCCAAAAAACCCTTACGAAGTGGCGCGCCCGAAGGGATTCGAACCCCTGACCTCTGCCTTCGGAGGGCAGCGCTCTATCCAGCTGAGCTACGGGCGCACTAGAGATACCCGTAGATAGCCAAGCGCCGCTGACGCGGCAACCGGCACAGCGCTGCACGCGAGGACTCGTGTTTCCGGCGCGCCCAAAAAGTTCTAATCTTGCGGCCCAGCCACGGAGCAGCCCGATGTCGCAAGTTGCAGAGAAGACCGAGAAGCGCGCGCCGAAAACAGCGCAGATCAAAGACGCCGCGTTCAAATGGGACGATCCGCTCGACCTTGAGAGCCAATTGACCGAGGAAGAGCGCATGGTGCGCGACACCGCGCGCGACTACGCGCAGGAGAAATTGTTTCCGCGCGTGCTCGCCGCCAATCGCGAGGGCACATTCAACGCCGACATCGTGCGTGAAATGGGCGCGCTCGGCATGCTCGGCGTGACTATTCCCCAAGAATACGGCGGCGCCGGTCTCAACTACGTCTGCTACGGGCTGATCGCGCGCGAGCTGGAGCGCGTCGATTCCGGCTTTCGCTCGATGATGTCGGTGCAGTCCTCGCTGGTGATGTATGCGATCTACGCCTATGGCAGCGAAGCACAGCGCCGCAAATATCTGCCGAAACTTGCAACCGGCGAGCTAGTGGGCTGCTTCGGCCTCACCGAGCCCGATCACGGCTCCGATCCCGGCTCGATGACAACGCGCGCCGCGAAAGCGCCCGGCGGCTACAAGCTCACCGGGGCGAAGACCTGGATCACCAACGCGCCGGTCGCCGACATCGCCGTGGTGTGGGCCAAGCTCGACGGCAAGATCCGCGGCTTCCTTGTCGAACGCGGCACCAAGGGGCTATCGACGCCGAAGATCGAAGGCAAATTGAGCCTACGCGCCTCGATCACCGGCGAACTCGTCTTCGACGGCGCGCTGGTGCCGGAAGACAATTTGCTGCCGAACGTGTCCGGGCTCGCCGGCCCGTTCGGCTGCCTCAATGTCGCGCGCGCCGGCATCGCCTGGGGCGCGATGGGCGCCGCCGAATTCTGCTGGCATCGCGCTCGCGATTATGTGCTCACGCGCAAGCAGTTCGGCCGGCCGCTCGCCGCCAATCAGCTCGTGCAGAAGAAGCTCGCCGACATGCAGACCGAAATCACGCTCGGCCTGCACGCGGCGCTGCGGCTGTCGCGGCTGATCGACGAAGGCAAGGCGTCGCCACCGGCGATCTCGCTGCTCAAGCGCAACAATTGCGGCAAGGCGCTGGAAGTGGCACGGCTTGCCCGCGACATGCACGGCGGCAACGGCATCACCGAAGAGTTTCATGTCATGCGCGTGCTGTGCAATCTCGAGACCGTCAACACCTACGAAGGCACGCACGACGTTCACGCGCTGGTGCTCGGCCGCGCGCAGACCGGCATCCAGGCGTTCATGTGATTGTCATTCCGGGGCCGAGCGAAGCGAGGAACCCGGAATCCATAGTCACCGCCGCCGCCGAAAATGGCTTGAACCGTCACAAATTGCGTTTCCTGTGGCTATGGATTCCGGGCTCGCGCTATGCGCGCCCCGGAATGACAGAATAAGGAGGACCCGATGTGCCGCAATATTCGCACGCTGTTTAATTTCGAGCCGCCGGCGAGCGACGACGAAATCCGCGCCTCGGCGCTGCAATTCGTGCGCAAGCTGAGCGGCTTTAATCATCCGTCGCGCGCCAACGAAGCCGCGTTCGACCGCGCCGTGGATGACGTGACCGACGCGGCGCGCCGGTTGCTCGGCTCGCTCGCCACCGCAAGCCCGGCGAAGAACCGCGAGGCCGAAGCGATGAAAGCGCGGGAGAGGGCCAAAGCGCGGTTTGCTTGAGCTGACTTCGATACGTCATTGCGATCGAAGCGAAGCAATCCAGCGTTTAATTCGTTCCGGATGGCTGGATTGCTTCGTCGCTTGCGCTCCTCGCAATGACGTCGTTGATTCATTCTACTGCAATTTCACGGCCGAGCGCACGAACGAGCGTCACAAAAAACTTTGCGGGTCGATGTCGATCTCGAGCTTGATCGGCCCCCACCTTTTCGGCGCCTTGGCAAGCCAGCGGCGCAGATAGGCGGTGAGATCGTAACCGCGCGGCGCTTTGATCAGCAAACGCAAGCGATGGCGGCCGCGCACCAAAGCAAGCGGCGCCTCGGCCGGACCGAGCACGTGCACACGCTCCGTTCGGTTTTCGTTGAGCGGCGCGGCGCGCGCCAGTTCGCGCGCATAAGCGGCGGTGTCGTGCTTGTCGGGGCCGGAAATCACGATCGAGGCGAGCCGGCCGAACGGCGGATAGCCGGTGCTCTCGCGCGATACGATCTCCGCCGCATAGAACGCCTCGCGGTCCTGCGCGATCAGCGCGCGCATCACCGGATGCTCGGGCTGATGCGTCTGCAACAGCCCCAAGCCGACGCCGGCGTCGCGGCCGGCGCGCCCGATCACCTGATGCAGCAACTGAAAGGTGCGCTCCGCCGCGCGCGGATCGCCGTTGCTCAGGCCGAGATCGGCGTCGATGACGCCGACCAGATTGAGCATCGGGAAATGATGGCCCTTGGCGACGAGCTGGGTGCCGATCACGATGTCGAAGCGGCCGGCGGCGACGTCGGCTAATTCCTCGCGCATCCGCTCGATGGTGGTGACGAGATCGCTCGAGAGCACCAACAGCCGCGCCTGCGGGAAAAGCTGACGCACCTCCTCTTCCAGGCGTTCGACGCCGGGGCCGACGGCAACAAAGGAATCCGCGGCCCCGCATTTCGGACAGGTCGGCGGATGCGGCATGGCGAAGCCGCAATGGTGGCAGACGAGCTGGCGGCGGAAACGGTGATCGACCAGCCAGGCGTCGCAATTCGGACAGGCGAAGCGAAAGCCGCAAGCGCGGCACAGCGTCAGCGGCGCATAGCCGCGGCGGTTGAGGAACAACAGCGCCTGCTCGCGGCGGTCTAACGCGGCCCTCACGGCGCCGGCGAGCACAGGCGAAATGAACCGGCCGGGCGGTGGCCGCTCGCGGCGCAGGTCAATCGCCTCGACCGTCGGCAGGCGCTGGCCGCCGAAGCGCTCCGGCAGCGCCAGGCGCGCGTAGCGGCCGCGCCGGGCATTGACTTCGCTCTCGATCGACGGCGTCGCCGACGATAACACGACGGGAATCCCAGCAATGTGCCCGCGTACCACCGCCATGTCGCGGGCGTGATAACGCACGCCGTCCTCCTGCTTGTAGGCCGGATCGTGCTCCTCATCGACCACGATCAGGCCGAGATCGGCGTAAGGCAGAAACAAAGCCGAGCGCGCCCCGACGACGACGCTGACTTCACCATCGGCGACGGCGCGCCAGGTGCGCGCCCGCTGGCGCGGCGTCAGTTCGGAATGCCACGCGGCGGGCCGCGTACCGAAACGGGCCGAGAAGCGGTCGAGAAATTGCGTGGTAAGCGCAATCTCCGGCATCAGGATCAAGCTCTGCCGGCCGCGGCGGATGGTGTCCGCCACCGCCTCGAAATAGACCTCGGTCTTGCCGGAGCCGGTGACGCCATCGAGCAGCGTGACCGAATAGCCGCCCTTGGCGATGGTGGCTTGCAACGCCGCCGCGGCGGCGCGCTGGTCGGCGGTCAAATCCGACTGAATGAAATCGGGATTCGGCGGCTGCGCCACTGGCTCGGGCGGCAGCACCACGATTTGCAACGTGCCTTCGTCGACGAGCCCGTCGATCACGCCGGCGCTCACCCCAGCCTCGCGCGCGGCCTCCGACTTGCCGCGCACCATGCCGTCGGCGAACAGCGCAAGCACGCGCCGGCGTGCGCCGGTCAGCCGTTCCGGCGCCGCGCCGGCCAGCCGCACGCCGACCCGCTCGCGCTCGGCGCCCAAATGCTCGCCCATGCGCAGGCACATGCGCAGCACCATGCCGCGCGCGCTGAGCGTGTAATTTGCCACCCAATCGACGAAGCTGCGCAGCTCGGGCTTGAGCGGCGGGAATTCAAGCTTCTCCTCGACGTCTTTGAGCCGGTTATCGAGCCGCGGATTGGGTTTTTCGTTCTCCGCCCACACCACCCCGGTGGTTTCGCGCGGCCCGAGCGGCACAGTGACGATGTCGCCCGGGGCGAGCTCAAGCTCCGCCGGCGCACGATAGGAATAGGGCCGATCCAGCGCGACCGGCACCAGCACGTCAACGACCCGTTTGGCCATGTCCTGATTGTCCGCCGATTCTCGCCGATTTAGGAAGGGTAAAGACGGTGGGCTTATTGTCCGCTCATTCCCGCGAAGGCGGGAATCTATTATCCCCGTGCCCGGAAAAGGAGCTGGGTCCCCGCCGCCGCGGGGACGAGCGGATGATGAAAGCAAAGACCGAAATCAGTTTCGTGGCCCCCAAAGTCGCGGCGGAGATCGAGGCTTGGCTGCGGCATCTCGGCGCCGAGCGCAACCTTTCGGGGAAAACAATCGAAGCCTACCGGCGCGACGTGCTGCAATTCCTGCACTTTCTCGCCGAGCATCTGGGCGGCGCGCCGTCCTTGAGAGACCTGGCGGCGCTTGCGCCAGCTGACGTGCGCGCTTTCCTCGCGGCGCGGCGCGCCGACGCCATCAGCAGCCGTTCGCTGATGCGCGCGCTCGCCGGCATCCGCGCCTTCGGCCGCTTCCTCGAACGCAGCGGCACCGGCAAGCTCGGTGCGCTCGCCGCGGTGCGCGGACCCAAGATCGCCAAGACCCTGCCGCGGCCGCTGCCGGTCGAGGCGGCAAAATCCATGGCCGATGCGACCATTGCCGCCGGAGACGGCCGCGGCGCATGGATTCACGCCCGCGACGCGGCGGCACTGGCGCTGCTCTATGGCTGCGGGCTGCGCATCTCCGAGGCGCTCGGGATCAAGCGCGGCGATTTCGACGGACGCGACGTGCTAACCGTCACTGGCAAGGGCCGCAAGCAGCGCATGGTGCCGCTGATCGCGCCGGTGCAGAAACTGATCGCCGATTACATCGCGCTCTGCCCCTACGACCTGCCCGGCGACGGACCGCTGTTTGTCGGTGAAAAAGGCGGCGCGCTCTCGCCGCGCATCGTGCAGCTCGCCATGGCGCGGCTGCGCGGCGCGCTCGGGCTCGACGCAACGGCGACGCCGCACGCCTTGCGGCATTCCTTCGCCACCCATTTACTGGCGCGCGGCGGCGATTTGCGCGCGATCCAGGAACTGCTCGGCCACGCCTCGCTGTCCACCACCCAGATTTACACCGCCGTCGAGGCCGAGCGCCTGATCGCGGCCTATCGCAGCGCGCATCCCCGCGCTTGACGACGGCTTACGGCGTCATCCCTTTCGAACGAGACTTGACCCCCACCTTATTCCTCCCCCTTTTAGGGGGAGGAAACAGATTGCCGCCGCTTCTTCCCTCCCCCTGAAAGGGGGAGGGTCAGGGCGGGGGTCGCAATCAGCGAGATCATCAATGACCGAAATTCATGAGACCATCGAAAAGGCGCAGGAAGGCGAGCACAGCCAATATTTCAACCGGCGGATCGCATTGCTGATCGCGGTGCTCGCGCTGTTCCTGTCATTTTCCGAAACGCTCGGCAAAAGCGCGCAGACCGAGGCGATCGCCGCCAATGTCGAATCCTCGGATCTGTGGGCGTTCTTTCAGGCGAAAAGCATTCGGATGACGCAGATCAATACCGCCGCGGAGGAAATGCTGGTTGCGGCGGAGGCCGCATCCGACCCGGCGGCGAAGGCGACGATGCAGAAGCAGATCGACGCCTGGAAAAAGACGGCGGCGCGCTATGATTCGGAGCCGTCGACGCGCGAAGGCCGCAAGGAGCTCGCCGAGCGGGCCAAGGAAGCCGAGGAAAAGCGCGATCTGGCGATGGCCAAATATCATCACTACGAACTCGGCTCGGCGGCGTTTCAAGTCGGCATCGTGCTGTCGTCGGCGGCGGTGATCACCGGCACGGTGGCGCTCGCCTGGTTTGGCGGGGTGCTTGGCGTGATCGGCCTTGTGCTCACGGCGTTCGGACTTTTTGCCCCGCATGCGCTGCCGCTCGTCGCGATGTTGTAGACGCGCGCCACTCGTCATTGCGAGGAGCGTAGCGACGAAGCAATCCAGCTCTCTGGCACCGAGCTGAATTGCTTCGCTTCGCTCGCAATGACGGATCAAAAATTGATGGCGCGTTTGGCAACCGCCAAAGCCGATTCCTTGATCGCCTCGCTCAAGGTCGGATGGGCGTGACACGTGCGGGCGATGTCTTCCGACGACGCGCCGAATTCCATGGCGACGGCAGCCTCGCCGATCATGTTGCCGGCGTCGGGGCCGATGATATGCACGCCGAGCACGCGGTCGGTCTTGGCATCGGCCAGAATTTTGACGAAACCCTCGGCAGTCAGATTGATCCTGGCGCGCGCGTTGGCGCTGAACGGAAATTTTCCCACATTGTAAGCAATGCCGGCCGCTTTCAGCTCCTCCTCGCTTTTGCCGACGCAAGCGATTTCCGGAAAAGTGTAAACGACGTTGGGGATGACGTCGTAATTCATATGGCCGGCCTGGCCGGCCAGAATTTCGGCGACCGCGATGCCCTCGTCTTCCGCCTTGTGCGCCAGCATCGGGCCGGCAATCACGTCGCCGATGGCATAGATGCCTTCGACGTTGGTGCGGTACCGCGAGTCGACGACGACGCGGCCGCGATTGTCTTTTTTCACACCGACTGTTTCGAGGCCAAGCCCGTCGGTGTAGGGCGCGCGCCCGATCGCAATCAGCACGATATCGGCCTCGAGCATCTCCGCCGCGCCGCCGCCGGTAGCCGGTTCCACTTTGACCTTGAGCGTCTTGCCCGAAGCGTCGACCGCGACGACTTTGGACGACAGCCGCACCGCGATGCCCTGTTTTTGCACGATGCGATGGAATTGCTTGCCGACCTCGATGTCGATGCCCGGCAGGATTTGATCGAGGAATTCGACGATCGTCACTTCGGCGCCGAGCCGGCGCCACACCGAGCCGAGCTCAAGCCCGATGATGCCGGCGCCGACAATGAGGAGCTTTTTCGGCACGGTGGCTAATTCAAGCGCGCCGGTCGAGGACACGATGCGCTTCTCGTCGATGTCGATGCCGTTTAGCCGCGCCACATCGGAACCGGTGGCGATGACGATCGCCTTGGCCTCCAATACTCGTGCTTTGCCGTCGGCATTTTTCACTTCAACTTTGCCGGGGGCGGTTATGCGCGCGGCGCCGTGGAGGGCCTCGATCTTATTTTTGCGGAACAGATAATCGACGCCCTTGACGTTAACGTCGACGGCTTGCTGCTTGTATTTCAGCATGGCGGCAAGATCGACCGCCGGGTTGCCGACCTTGATGCCCATTTCGGCGAACTTGTGCGACGCCTCATCATAAAGCTCCGACGCGTTGAGCATCGCTTTCGACGGAATGCAGCCGATATTGAGACAGGTGCCGCCGAACGTGGCGCGCTTCTCGACGACCGCGGTTTTCATGCCAAGTTGCGCCGCGCGGATGGCGCAAACATAGCCGCCGGGGCCAGAGCCGATGACGATGAGATCGTAGGGCATGATTGCACGCTCACTATGATTCACCTCTCCCCGTTGGGGAGAGGTCGATCCGAAGGCAAAGCCTGAGGATCGGGTGAGGGGGGAGCGGAACCCGGTGGCCTGAACCCCCTCACCCGCTCACTACGTTCGCGACCTCTCCCCCATCGGGGAGAGGTGACTTTTCACAAATCCAACACTAATCGCGCCGGGTCCTCCAAGCATTCCTTCACGCGGACGAGGAAAGTCACAGCTTCGCGGCCGTCGACCAGCCGATGATCGTAGGACAAAGCGAGATACATCATCGGCCGCACCTCGATCTTGCCGGCGACCACCATCGGCCGCTCGGCAATCTTGTGCATGCCGAGAATGCCGGATTGCGGCGCGTTGAGGATCGGCGTCGACATCAGGGAGCCGTAGATGCCGCCATTGGTGATCGTGAACGTGCCGCCCTGCATCTCCTCGATCTTGAGCGTGCCGTCGCGCGCGCGGCGGCCGAAATCGGCGATCGCCTTCTCGATCTCGGCCAGCGATTTGACGTCGCAATCGCGTACCACCGGCACGACCAAACCGCGTTCGGTGCCAACCGCGATGCCGATATGATAATAATTCTTGTAGACGATATCGGCGCCGTCGATCTCGGCATTCACCGCCGGAATTTCTTTCAGCGCCTGGACACAGGCGCGCACGAAAAATCCCATGAAGCCAAGCTTCACGCCGTGTTTCTTCTCGAACAAATCGCGGTATTGCGTGCGCAGCGCCATGACGTGACCCATGTCGACCTCATTGAAGGTCGTGAGCATGGCGGCGGTGTTCTGCGCGTCCTTCAAGCGGCGGGCGATGGTTTGACGAAGCCGCGTCATGCGCACGCGCTCCTCACGCGCCGCGTCGTCGGGCGGCGTTGGGGCGCGCAGCTGCACCGCAGCCGCTGTAGCCGCGACCGGCATCGGCTGCGTAGCGGCGCGCTCGATCGCCGCGAGCATGTCGCCCTTGGTGACGCGGCCGTCCTTGCCGCTGCCGGCGACGCTTGCGGCATCGACGCCGGATTCGGTGGCGAGCTTACGGACCGACGGCGCGAGCGGCGCATCGGACGGCGCATCTGACGATTTGACTGCGGCGGCGGCAGCTGGCTTGGGCGCAACAGGTTGCGCCGCTGGCGCGGCTTTGGCTGCCGCGGCAGCGCCTTCCTTGATTTCGCCGAGCAGAGCGCCAACCGCGACCGTATCGCCGTCCTTGGCGGAAATCTCGCCGAGGACGCCCGCCGCCGGTGCCGGCACTTCGATCGTCACCTTATCGGTTTCAAGCTCGACCAGCGGCTCATCGACCGCGACCGCATCGCCCGGCCTCTTGAACCATTTGCCGATCGTCGCCTCGGTCACCGATTCGCCGAGCGCCGGCACGCGTATGTCAGCCATGGTGTCCTCATCGTCATGGCCGCGCTCGTCGCGGCCATCCACGTCTTTGCTTGTCTCGCGCCGTCAAGACGTGGATGCCCGGCACAAGGCCGGACATGACGGCGCGAAAAATCAGGCCAGCGCCTCGTCCAGAAATTTGCCGAACTGCGCGAGGTGAGTAGACATCTGTCCGACCGCGGGCGAGGCGGCAGCGGGCCGCCCCGCATAGCGGGCGCGCCGATGCTTGGCGCCGATCTGATTGAGCACCCATTCCAGGAAGATATCGACGAAGACCCAGCCGCCCATGTTGCGCGGCTCCTCCTGGCACCAAACGATCTCGGCGGCTTTGAAGCGCGACAACTCCGTCATCAATGCTTTGGTCGGGAACGGATAAAGTTGCTCGAGGCGCAGCAGATAAATGTCGTCGATGCCGCGCCGCTCCCGCTCCTCATAGAGGTCGTAATAAACTTTGCCGGAACAGAGGATGACGCGACGAATCTTGTCGTCAGCCACGAGCTTGATTTTTTCATCCGGGTGCAGCTGCGCGTCGTCCCACAACAGCCGGTGAAACGATGTGCTGGGCCCCATCTCCTCGAGCTGCGACACCGCGCGCCGGTGCCGCAGCAGCGATTTCGGCGTCATCAGGATCAAGGGTTTGCGGAAATCGCGCTTGAGCTGGCGGCGCAGGATATGGAAATAGTTCGCCGGCGTCGTGCAGTTCGCCACCTGCATATTGTCCTCGGCGCACATCGAGAGAAAACGCTCAAGCCGGGCCGACGAATGCTCCGGCCCCTGACCCTCGTAGCCGTGCGGCAACAGGCAGACTAATCCCGACATGCGCAGCCATTTGCGTTCACCCGACGAGATGAACTGATCGATCACGACCTGGGCGCCATTGGCGAAATCGCCGAATTGCGCCTCCCACAGCGTCAGTGCATTCGGCTCGGCGAGCGAATAGCCGTATTCGAAGCCGAGTACGGCTTCTTCCGACAGCATCGAATTGATCACTTCGAAACGCGCCTGGCCCTCACCGAGATTATTGAATGGCGTGCAACGCTGTTCGGTCTCCTGATCGATCAGCACCGAATGACGCTGCGAGAACGTGCCGCGTTCGGTGTCCTGCCCCGACAGCCGCACGCGATGGCCGTCAAGCAACAGCGAACAGAAGGCAAGCGCCTCAGCGGTCGACCAGTCGATGCCGGCGCCGGTCTCGATCGACTTGCGCCGATTGTCGAGGAACCGTTGCAGCGTCTTGTGCAAATGGAAGTCGGGCGGCAGCGTTGTGATCTTGCGCCCGATGTCCTTGAGCGTCGCGATCTCAACGCCGGTCTTGCCGCGGCGCGGATCGTCGACGTTGCTAGCGATCGTGTAGCCGGACCAGCGGCCATCGAGCCAATCCGCCTTATTGGCGCGATAGCCTAAGGCGGCCTCGAGCTCGGCATCGAGGTGAGCCCGCCAATCAGTCCTCATCTTGTCGACCTCGCCGGCGGTGACGACGCCTTCGTCGATCAGTTTTTTGCTGTAGATCTCGAGCGTCGTCGGATGGGCGGCGATGGCCTTGTACATCAACGGCTGCGTGAACGAGGGCTCGTCGCCTTCGTTATGGCCATGGCGGCGATAGCAGAACATATCGATGACCACCGGCTTCTGGAATTTTTGCCGGAACTCAGTCGAGATCTTGGCTGCAAAAACCACCGCTTCGGGATCGTCGCCGTTGACATGGAAAATCGGCGCCTCGATCGTCTTGGCGACATCGGACGGATATGGCGACGAGCGGGAATACCGCGGATTGGTGGTAAAGCCGATCTGATTGTTGACGATGAAATGCAGCGAGCCGCCAGTGCGATGACCGCGCAGCCCGGACAGCCCGAAGCATTCCGCAACCACGCCCTGTCCCGCGAACGAAGCATCGCCATGGATCAATAGCGGCATCACCATGGTACGATCGTCCGGCGTGGCGCCGAGGTGGTCCTGCTTGGCGCGCACTTTGCCGAGCACCACCGGATCGACAATTTCGAGATGCGACGGATTCGCGCTCAGCGACAGATGGACACTGTTGTTATCGAATTCCCGGTCCGAGGAAGCGCCGAGATGGTATTTCACGTCGCCTGAGCCTTCGACCGCATCGGGAGTCGTTGAGCCGCCCTTGAATTCATGAAAGATGGCGCGGTGCGGCTTGGCCATGACCTGCGCCAGCACACTGAGCCGGCCGCGGTGCGGCATGCCGATCACGATTTCGCGCACGCCGAGCGCGCCGCCGCGCTTGATGATCTGCTCGAGCGCCGGAATCATCGCTTCGCCGCCGTCCAACCCGAAGCGCTTGGTTCCGGTGAACTTTACATCGCAGAATTTCTCGAAGCCTTCGGCTTCGACCAGTTTATTGAGGATAGCGCGTTTGCCTTCACGCGTGAACGTAATCTCCTTGTCCGGACCTTCGATGCGTTCCTGGATCCAGCTCTTCTGGGCGGCGCTGGAGATATGGAGGAATTCGACGCCGAGCGTCTGACAATAGGTTCGGCGCAGAATGCTGACGATCTCGCGTACGGTGCCGAATTCGAGCCCGAGCACGTTGTCGAGAAAAATGCGGCGATCGAGATCGCCCTCGCCGAAACCGTAAGAGCGCGGATCGAGCTCTTCCTCGTTCTTCGGCGCTTCGAGCCCGAGCGGATCAAGATTGGCGTGGAAATGACCGCGCGCCCGGTAGGCGCGGATCAGCATCAGCGCCCGGATTGAATCGCGGGTGGCGCGCTCAACCTCCACCGCGGTGACATCGACGCCGCGCGTCTGCGCCTGTTCCTTCAGCTTGCCGCCGATTGCCGCGCCGGCTTGTTGCCAATCGCCTTCAAGCGCAGCGATCAGGTCGTTTCGTTCCGGCAGCGGCCAATCCGGCCGGCGCCACGATGGACCCTGCGCATTCCGCTCGACGTCCGCGCGCTCGTCTTTCAGGCTCTGGAAGAAGGATTGCCAAGCGGCGTCGACGGCTTTCGGGTCACGCTCGTAGCGGGCATAGAGGTTTTCGATATAGCTGGCATTGCCGCCGTACAGAAAAGATGTGCGGGCGAAAGCGGCATTCGCGTCCTGGCGAGACATGAGTGACCTTCAAGCAATCCCGGCAGGGATGGGATTTGAAACACAAATGGAATAGGAACCGGACTAGGTCGAGGATGGCTCAAGTGCTGGCCGGCAGATTTTCCCTTCTAGCCCTATCTAGTCGCTCGATGTAGCCGGCAAAAGACGAAGAAGTGAACTAGCATTCGGTATTTTTTGACGGGCCAATCGAGCCTGCCGAGCTAAAATCGAGACATTCCGACTGAACGCGCTAGTTTTTGCCTTTGAGTACTTCGGCCAGCGTCTTCCCGAGCCGCGCTGGCGACGGCGCGACCTTGATGCCGGCTCCTTCCATCGCCGCGATTTTGGATTCGGCGTCGCCCTTACCGCCGGCGATGATGGCGCCGGCATGACCCATGCGGCGGCCGGGCGGAGCGGTCCGTCCGGCGATGAAGCCGACCATCGGCTTCTTGCGGCCGCGTTTGGCCTCATCTTTGAGGAATTGCGCGGCATCTTCTTCAGATGACCCGCCAATCTCGCCGATCATGATAATCGCTTGGGTTTTTTGATCGGCAAGAAACATTTCCAGGATCTCGATGAAATCCGTGCCTTTCACTGGATCGCCGCCAATGCCGACCGCAGTCGTCTGGCCGAGGCCGACTTGCGTCGTTTGAAACACGGCCTCGTAAGTCAGCGTGCCGGACCGCGACACGATGCCGACTTTGCCCGGCTGGAAAATATTGGCCGGCATGATGCCGATCTTGCATTGGCCCGCGGTCATCACGCCCGGACAGTTGGGGCCGATCAGGCGCGATCGCGAACCGCACAGCGCGCGCTTGACCTTCACCATATCGAGGACCGGAATTCCTTCGGTGATGCAGATGATGAGCGGGACTTCGGCCGCAATCGCCTCACAGATTGCATCCGCGGCGCCGGGCGGCGGCACATAGATGACGCTGGCGTCGCAGCCGGTCTTGTCGCGCGCTTCAGCGACGGTGTCGAATACCGGCAGGCCGAGATGCGTCGAACCGCCTTTGCCGGGCGAGGTGCCGCCCACCATCTTCGTGCCGTAGGCGATCGCCTGCTCGGAATGGAACGTGCCGTTCTTGCCGGTCAAGCCCTGGCAGATCACCTTGGTATTTTTGTCGATCAGTATGGACATGATTTCAGCCTGAGGCTTGCGCCGCACGTTTCACCGCGGCGACGATTTTCTGCGCGGCGTCGTCGAGGTCGTCGGCTGAAGTGACGTTGAGATTGGATTGTGTGATGATCTTCTTGCCGAGTTCGACATTGGTGCCTTCGAGCCGCACCACCAGCGGCACGCGCAAGCCGACCTCCTTCACCGCCGCGACGACGCCCTCGGCGATCACGTCGCATTTCATGATGCCGCCGAAAATATTGACCAAAATCCCCTTCACATTGTGATCCGAGGTGATGATCTTGAAAGCGGCGGCGACCTTCTCCTTGGTCGCGCTGCCGCCGACGTCCAAAAAATTGGCAGGCGTCTCGCCATACAGCTTGATGATGTCCATGGTCGCCATGGCGAGCCCAGCGCCGTTGACCATGCAGCCGATCGTGCCGTCAAGCGCGACATAGTTCAAATCGTAGCGTGATGCTTCAATTTCCTTTTCATCCTCCTCGTTGAGATCGCGCAGAGCCATGACATCGGCGTGGCGATAGAGTGCGTTGTCATCAAAGCCGATCTTGGCGTCGAGACAAATCAGTTGACCCGCTTTGGTCACAACCAGCGGATTGATCTCGAGCAGGCTCATGTCTTTCGCCACGAACGCGTGGTAGATCCTCGGCAACATGTCCTCGGCTTGTTTGGTCAGCTCGCGGCTAAAGCCGAAGACGTGCGCCACATAGCGAGCGTGATGCAGCATGAAGCCGGTCGTCGGATCGACCGAAAAGGTCACGATCTTGTCCGGCGTCTTGTGCGCAACCTCTTCGATATCCATGCCGCCCTCCGTGGAAGCGACAAAGGCGATGCGCGAGGTCGAGCGATCGACCAGCGCCGAGAGGTAATATTCGCGGTCAATCGCCGAGCCTTCCTCGATATAGACGCGGCGCACCTGTCGGCCTTGCGGTCCGGTCTGATGCGTGACCAGAACCGAACCGAGCAGCCGCTCGGCCTCACGCCTGGCGTCGGCAACCGATTTGACGACTTTGACGCCGCCGGCTTTGCCGCGGCCGCCGGCATGGATTTGCGCCTTGACCACCCAGACCGGGCCGCCCAGTTCGTTGGCGGCTTTTTCCGCATCCGTCGCGGTGAACGCCGCGATCCCATGCGGCACCGGCACGCCGAATTCACGCAATATCGCTTTGGCCTGATATTCGTGGATGTTCATTTTGTTCCCGCGGTCCAGACGCGATGCAGCGACTAACCATGCACTGCCGATCGGAACCTCAATCTTCGAGGGTCCCGGGTCTGCAGCGCACCACCTTATGCTGCGCTGCGCCCGGGAAAAGCGAATTTATTTTCCCAGATCGGGCGCGATTTTCCTACAGGCATCGACAAGAGTCTGCACCGCCTGCGCCGATTTTTCGAACATCGCGCGCTCGGCGCTGTTGAGTTCAATTTCGACGATCCGCTCGACCCCCTTGCTGCCGATCACAACTGGCACCCCGACATAAATATCTTTCAGATCGTATTCGCCGTTGAGCCAGACGGCGGCCGGCAACACTCGTTTCTTGTCGCGCAGATAACTCTCCGCCATGGCAATCGCGGAAGAGGCCGGCGCGTAAAAGGCCGATCCGGTGCGCAGCAGGCTGACGATCTCGCCGCCGCCGTTGCGCGTCCGTTCGACAATCTCTTCGATCCGCGCCTGCGTGGTCCAACCCAACTTCACCAGATCGGGCAGCGGTATGCCGGCGACCGCGGAATAGCGCACCAACGGCACCATGCTGTCGCCGTGGCCGCCCAGCACAAAAGCCGTGACGTCCTCGACCGAGACGTTGAATTCATCGGCCAGGAAATAACGAAAGCGCGCCGAATCGAGCACGCCGGCCATGCCGACGACCATGGTCTTCGGCAGGCCGCAGCACTTTTGCAGCGCCCAGACCATCGCGTCCAGCGGATTAGTGATGCAGATGACGAAGGCATTCGGCGCATACTTTTTGATCCCGGCGCCGACCTGCTCCATCACTTTCAGATTGATCCCGAGCAGATCGTCGCGGCTCATGCCGGGCTTGCGTGGCACGCCGGCGGTGACGATGCACACCGCCGCGCCCTCGATCGCTTCATAAGAATTGGCGCCGGAAAACCGGGCATCGAAGCCCTCGACCGGCGAAGACTGGACGAGATCGAGCGCCTTGCCCTGGGGCACGCCTTCGGCCACGTCGAACAAGACGACGTCGCCGAGCTCCTTGAGCCCGATGAGGTGAGCCAGCGTGCCGCCAATTTGACCCGAACCTATCAATGCGATCTTGTTTCGCGGCATCAACAAACGTCCTTGATGATTGCTAGGAAAGGCTGGGCCCGGCGTCATTAGCCGTTTCGGACGACGCGTTCAAGTCGGCACAAGTCCAAGTGCATGGCGGGAACGCAAGCGGCGCCGGCACTGTTGATGAGCCGGTGGACGCGTATACGTCTGCCGTGCGAATCGTGACGGGTGCAACCCACACGAGTCCTGAAAGATCATGCCGATCACGAGCAAAACCGGATCGAAGCAATCGTCGGCGAAGCGCCGGCTTTCTATGTTTGGGCCGGGGCTTGTGACCGGCGCCGCCGACGACGATCCGAGCGGTATCGCGACCTACTCCCAGGGCGGCGCGCAGTTCGGCTACGCGATGAGCTGGACGATGTTCTTAACGACGCCGTTCATGATCGCAATCCAAATGGTCACTGCCCGGATCGGCGCGGTCACCGGGAAGGGACTCGCGGCCAATCTGCGCAAGGCACTGCCCGCCGCCGCACTTTACCTCATGGTCGGGCTGCTGCTCATTGCCAACACGATCAACATCGCCGCCGATATCGCGGCGATGGGCGATGCCTTGCGGCTCGTCGCCGGCGGACCGGCGCTGGTTTACGTCGTGCTGTTCGGGATCGGTTGTCTCGCCGCTGAGATCCTGGTGCCGTATCACCGCTATTCGCAATATCTGAAAATTCTAACGCTGGCGCTTTTCGCTTATGTGGCGGCTGCGTTCAGCGTCCATGTTGAATGGGACCAGGTCTAGGTCGCCACCTTCATCCCGCATTTATCCTGGGATCGCGATCTCACACTTATGCTGGTGGCAATCTTCGGCACGACAATCAGTCCGTATATGTTTTTCTGGCCGGCCTCGCTCGAAGCGGAAGAGCGCAAGCTGCACGCCAATGCGGGTGCGACCGCCGCATCGCTGACACGGAAACGTCTCGCCCAGCGCGATGCCTCGCGCCTCCGGTTCGATACGGTGACCGGCAGGTCTATTCCAATCTCATCGGCTTCTTCATTATCGTTACAACCGGCGCGACTTTGCACGCCCATGGCATCACGCAAATCGACACCGCAGAACAGGCTGCCGAGGCGTTGCGCCCGCTTGCCGGACCGCTCGCGTTTCTGCTGTTCTCGCTCGGGATTATAGGCACGGGGCTCCTCGCGGTGCCGGTGCTGGCGGGCTCTGCGGCCTATGCTGTTGCGGAGAGCTTTGGCTGGCGCGGCAGCCTTGAGTTGCCGGCGCGGCTTGCGCCGGGTTTTTATTTGATCGTCGCTGCGGCGACGATCGCCGGCCTGGTCGCGGCTTTAACTCCGCTCAATCCCATCCGAATGCTGTTCTGGAGCGCCGTGGTCAACGGCGTCGTCGCGGTGCCGCTAATGGCCGGAATGATGATCGTTGTTGCCAACCGCAAAATCATGGGCGCTTTTGCCGCTTCGCGCCTGCTCATGATCGGCGGCTGGGCAGCGACGGCCCTGATGGGTGCGGTGGTCGCGGCAATGCTGCTTGCAAATTTCGCCGGATAGACTGATCGCGTCTCGGATCAGGTCTCGACAATCCCGCTCGACGAGCCCGATAGTCGCTCGTGGCCGGCGCCATGCGGGCGCGCCAAATAGGTTTGCGATCGCATTTCGATCAGGCGCGACGCGGTGCGCTTGAACTCACGCGCTTCAAAGCCTTCGTCGGCTTGGTAGAGCGCGTCCGGCGCGGCGGCTGCAGATGCGATCAGCTTCACGTTCATATCGTAAAATGTGTCGATCAAGATGATAAAGCGTTTCGCAGCATTGCGGTCGTCGTAGGTCATCGCTGGAATGTGGTCGAGAATGACGGTGTGAAACTCGCGCGCGATCCTCAGATAGTCTGCGGCAGAAAGCGGCTGCTCGCAGAGATCGTGGAATGAAAATCGCGCCACGCCCATAAAGGCGCGCGGCACACGGACGGAGCGCCCTTTCAGCGCCAATTCCAGCGCGCCGCCGCGCTCGCCGCCGCCGGTAAGCCGCCGCCAGGCTTGATCGAGCGATGCATCGGCCGCCGCATCGTCCGGTACATACCAGACCGGCTGCCCGGCAAGCTTTTCCAAGCGAAAATCGGTACGAGCGCTGAGCTGGACGACGTCCATGCGCGCGTTGAGCATGTCGACAAACGGCACGAACAAGGCGCGGTTGAGCCCATCTTTGTAAAGCTCGTCGGGCGGTATATTTGCCGTCGCTACCATGACGATGCCGCGTTCAAAGAGCTGCGCAAAAAGCCGGCCAAGGATCATGGCGTCGGCAATGTCGGTGACGTGAAACTCGTCGAAGCACAACAGCCAAGCCTCCGCCTCTAGCTCCTCGGCGACGAGCTTGATCGGATCCTCCTCGGCATGTTCGCCGAGCTTCATCTTCTGCCGGATCGCGTAAATGCGTTCGTGCACATCGAGCATGAATTCGTGGAAATGCGTGCGGCGCTTTCGCGCCACCGGACTGCTTTCGAAAAATAAATCCATCAGCATCGTCTTGCCGCGCCCGACGTCGCCATAGATGTAAACACCTTTGATCGGCGGCAGCGCACGCTCGCGGCTCGCGAACAGCCAACCTAACGCCGATGATTTTCGCGCCAGGCGATATTCGGTGATGCGCGCTTCGAGCTGCGCCATTTTTTCAACAATGCCGAGCTGGGCATCGTCGCGCTCGATGCGGCCGGCGGCGGCATTGGCGGCGTAACGCGTTGCGACGGAGCTCGCCATCAGAGTTCAGCCATCAGATTGGCGTTTGCGCTGCGGATCGTGATTAACGCTTTGGGTGAAAAGTGGCGGGACTGCTTGGGCGAAGACGGGCTGCATCAGCGCCGTTGCCGACGAGATGGCAAGCGCAAGTCTTCGCGCAAGCCTTCGCTTCGTCAACAAACGGTCGCAAACGTGTCTGGAGCCATGCGTATACGGAATATAGGCATGCTGCTCAATCCTTCGCCTTGCCAAATTGTCGACGCCGCACAACATGACGGTGTGATTCGCGAGCGCACGACTCATTCGCTGCGCTCGCGCGCTTTCAGGGAGGAAGCGCGAATAGAGGAGGGTCTTTTCGACGACAACGTCAGGAGACCCAATGAAGGAAGTTCTTCCCGAAGGCGGCGTGGTCCGCAAATTGTGGATCGGAGAATCGGCCAAATACCGCGAGCATTTGTTGCGTCTTGACCCGCAAAGCCGGCGCAACCGGTTTTCAGGGGGCGTCTCCGATCAGTTCATTAGCAAATACGTCGATCTCACGACCGGCTTAGATACGGTTGTGCATGGTTTCTTCGTCGGCGATACAATACGCGGCGCGGCGGAGCTGCGTGTGCTCGGCGCGGGTTTTCCGCGCGAGGCCGAGGCCGCGATCAGCGTCGAAAAGCCGTGGCAGAGTCACGGAGTGGGTTCGGCATTGCTTTGCCGCACCTTGCTCGCCGCCCGCAACCGCGGCTTTCGTCATCTGCATATGGCGTGCCTAGCCGACAACCGGCGCATGCAGCAGCTCGCGCGAAAATTCGACGCCGAGCTTTCCTTCGATTTCGAAAGTGTCGTCGGCGAGGTCGAATCGTCGCGCCCGACGCCACTGTCGTTGATCCGTGAAATGATGTCCGACAGTCACGGCTTCGCCACCGCCATGCTCGATCTGCAATCGCGCATGCTGCGAGCTTGATCCGGAAAAGTGGGAACCGGTTTCCCGCCTGCGCGAAGCCCAGGCACCGGTTTGTCGTTTCGTTCGATGCTTCGGCGGGCGAAGGCAGGTCCGAAAAGATCATGCTCCACCAAAATCCAGAACGGTAATCGTTTCCATCTGGATCGATTGCGCTCTGGGCGGCGCCAGCAGACAAGCAAATCGTTCCCGGTCTCAGCCGACGCGTTGCGTGCGCCGCAGCTCCTGGCCGGCAAGCGGGTAAGCTTCCTCGACGATATAAGGCCCGCCGCCGATTGAGGCGCGCGACGAGAACAGAACGAAACGCGAGACTTCGAACGAGGAGGAACGGTAATGGCCGCGCGCCGCCAGGTATTCGGCTACTTGCCGGCTCGATGAATCGCGCAAGCGCGCCAGTGTCACGTGCGGCGTATATTTGCGTCCCTCGGGCTCGAGCCCAAGGCGTTGCAGGAGCCGATCGTGCTCAGCTTGCAGCTCCATCAATGGCGCGACCGGGGCCACGGCTGCGACCAGGGCCCGTGGTTTGCGGCCGCCGAACGAGGTCAGCCCGTCAAGGCGCAGATCGAAGGCGTGACGATGAACACGTCCGAGTACGCCAGCGATCTCGTGCGCCAATGCGTCATCGATGTCGCCGATAAAGCGCAGCGTGAGATGATAATTCTCCGGGTCGATCCAGCGCGCTCCAGGCAGACCGCCGCGCATCATGGCAAGCGACTGGCCGATCGAGGGCGGGACTTCAACTCCGGTGAACAAGCGGGGCATGACAACCTCCGCACAGGCGGGTAACGAGGGCTCGGACCGCCTGCGGCATTTGCGCCGACTTTGCCGCCCGGCGATTCGCAACACACTGAGAATGGGCGGATCGCCGCGTGTGCGCAACCCGTCAGGACTGTTTTTGCGCCCGAACGCGGGCAATGAGTTCCTCGGCTTTCGGCAAAATCCCGCGAACGATGACGCCGACGCCCGCCGCATTCGGATGCAGCCCATCTGACAGAGTGAGCGTCCGATCGGCGGCAACGCCATCGAGAAAGAACGGATAGAGCGGCACGCCATATTTTGCCGCGAGTTCGGGATAGATGCGCCCGAAGGCGCGACCATAGTCGGCACCCAAGTTCGGCGCGGCCCTCATGCCGCACAACAAGACAGAGATGTGACGCTGTGCCAATCGAGCTAAAATGGCATCGAGTGCGTCGCGCGTGACTTGCGGATCGATGCCGCGCAGCATGTCATTGGCGCCGAGTTCGACAATCACAGCATCGGTGCCCGGCGGCAGCGACCAATCCAGTCGCGCAAGCCCGCTGGAAGCGGTGTCGCCTGAAACGCCGGCATTGGCGATCACAACGCTGACGCCGTCCGCCGCCAGCGCCGCCTCCAAGCGCGGCACAAAGCCGTCCTTGGCGGGAAGTCCATAGCCGACGGTCAGGGAATCACCCAGCGCAACGACATGGATCGGCGTCTCGCCATGCGCCAATTGCGCCGTTGTTGCGGCGAAGAACAACAGACTACAAAGCACCGTGATTTGGTAGAAAGCCTGCCGCCACCCATATGAGCGCACGCATGCCGACTGACGTGCCAACTGATCAGAACCGGTCGCAAGGATGAACGACATTTCCGCGCATCTGTTAGCCGGCGAAGCCGTGACGCTCGGCGGCGTCAACCTTGCGCTCGGCCGCGGCGCAGCGCGCGTCCATATTCTAAATGACATCGATCTTCATATAGGTCGTGGCGAGGCCGTTGCCTTACTCGGCCCGTCGGGCTCGGGCAAGTCCACGCTGCTCATGGTGATGACCGGACTGGAGCGGCCGGATTCCGGCTCAGTCGTGGTTGCCGGGCAGGATTTGCTCGGCCTGGACGAGGACCGGCTTGCCCGCTTTCGCGGCAAGAACATCGGCATCGTCTTTCAGGCCTTCCATCTGATCCCGACCATGACAGCACTGGAGAATGTCGCAGTGCCGCTCGAACTTGCCGGCATTCGCGATGCCGACGCCATCGCCGAACGCGAACTCGCCGCGGTCG
>Ga0193751_1000304_pt1 | contig 41444 bp, 38 predicted proteins | sample L1c2metaG_FD_143050 | JGI IMG/M metagenome (GOLD analysis project Ga0193751, IMG submission 143050) | Soil microbial communities from a riparian zone of the East river system, Colorado, United States - L1c2 | ecosystem: Environmental > Terrestrial > Soil > Riparian zone | place: USA: East River...
CCATAAGCAAGGGGTATCGCGGTCTCCTGACCGAGGAGTTCCGCATTTTGAAAATGGCGAGAGACGGATACATCACCGGACCTAATGGTGCGCCGTACGGTAGTTTCGGCCCCGTAATCGTGTGCGGAGTCGCCGCTCGGCTTAACTAACGAAACTGGCGGAGCGCCAGTTGCACAGCGGCGGGGCGGCGGATTCCAACCGCTCGCTCCGCTTTGTTAACGGAGTGCTTCGCCTACAAAGAGGGTGGAGTAGACTCTCCGTGCCATCCAGGCGAAATGAGTGCCGTCGGGAGTGATGAAAATGACGCTATGGCCTACCGTCGCAGTTTTCCAGTGGAGAAAATCTCCTTGAAGTTTTACCGTTTCGGTGAAGGCGGGAATTGTACAACTGTTCCCGGGGTAATTGGTTCACAGAAAGGGCCGAAAGCTTGGCAGTCATCACTACGCGGAGGACCAAGCGCGAGCTGAGCCTAAGAGATACGCTGGAATGGTAGCTGCAGATCTGGCCCTTGGGTTGGCTGGCTACGACGTATACCGCTTTGGAGCGGCGGAATTAGACGCAGACAGCGGCTTCGTCAGGGATTCGAGGCTATGTGGCCTGGGCAGAGGCACGCTTGTCTGAGGCAACGTTCAGCTTTTTGCCGATGTGCAAGGCTTACTACCGAACGTGGGGAGAGAAGCTATGTGGGCACGCCGCCACCGATTCCTGGCCCTCTACCTTGGGTAGGGACGAGCTGTCGACAGGCCGTTGCGCTTCGAAATAATGCTGGCAAAGCTTCTGCCGGCGGGCGTCCCATACCATATAACTACCCAGGACGAGTTGGACCACGCTGCGCCACACGTCCTCCCAACGATCGCGAAGACGGAGAAAGAAAAGCTGCGCTCTGCGGAGATTCGGATGATAGTTGCTTCGCCGAGGAATGAGCAGGCACGGTCCACCATTGGGAATCGAGCGGATGTGAGAGGCCGAGGAAAAAAGGGCGAAGTCCGAAAGAGACGCACATAAGTGAAATTGTGCGAATCGGTTCTTCGAGCTGTTCGAGGTTCGAGGTAGCGCCGGAACTCATCGCCCGTCAGACTACGAGGGTTCTTCGTCAATGTCCTAAGCCCAGTTCAGAAGGACAGAGGCGGAGCGGCATTGGCTTCGTCCACCTTTACTGCAATCAGGAACCGTGCCCGCCGCGATGTGCGCCGCGATTCCGGATTGGAGTCTCTACAATCGGGAGGTTCTGCCCGCGTCGCCATCGAGCTTTCAAGCTTTTCGATGACAACCGCCAAAGTTTTGACCAACAATTGCGGATTCCCTCCTTTCGGTACAAGATCGGTACAGCTCGGTACAAGATCGGTACAACTGAGCGAGAGAAAAAGAGGTACGCTGCTCCCTAAGCGACACCAGATAAAGCACTTGGAGTTTATAGTTTCATAGTTCGGGACCAGGGGGTCGGAGGTTCAAATCCTCTCTCCCCGACCATCCTATTCTAAATCAGTAACTTACGAGCTATGGAAAACTGGAAGAACCCCTGGCCCAGTACCCAGGGGGCAGATCAGGGCTCCATCTGTCCTCATCTTCTTAAATACTTAGGGGCTGAGCTCTGAGGCGATTCGTCTGTAAGAGAGGCAGGGTTTACAAAAAAGGTTTACATTCTCGGCCATTGATCCCGGAATCTTACGTTGAAGGCATTGGTCACGTCCAGCACGCCAGCGGAGCGGTTCTCCGCACAGTCAATGACATTCCCTAATGCGGTCGTTTCCGGTTTGCCCGTGATCCTGGCACAATCGCCAAAGTGACCGGCTGACACATCCACGATTAACCGACTGCTCAGCCGGGGAGATAAGTCGGTAAAGGCTACAACGAAGCCTGGACTAGGCTGACTTCGTCAGAGCCGAGGAACATTCTACCGCTGGAACCATTGCGCTCACTGTGGTGCCTTCTTCGGTCGAGACCACTTCGAGCCAGCCTCCCAGTTGCCGCATGCGTTCGTTCATGCCTCGCAATCCAACTCCGAGTGTGCCCGTCCAGTCTGGACCAGATTGTTCCAAGAGTCCTGGCGGAATTCCCTTTCCTGTGTCCGTCACTTCCAGAGTAACCGCTCCGTCTTTCATTAACAGTCTAATGTGTGCGGTATGGCTTCCAGAATGACGGTGAACATTGGTGAGACTCTCCTGAAGTACTCGAAATAGTGCCAGCTCCACATCGCGCTGCAGCCTATCAAAATCATCGTCAACCTCGAAAGTGGTGCTGATCCCGCTACGTGCCGAGAATCCGTCAAGATACCACCGAATCGCCGATTGCAAGCCCATCTCTTCAAGCATGGGAGGATACATGAGGTAGGATATAGTTCGAACCTCCTTTATCGACTCCTCCGCCAAAAGAACGCATTCTGCAATCTCGGGACCCGCCTCCCCATTCTTTCGTCCGGCAGGGGATGCTAACATATCCAGCTTAATCTTCAGCGCCGTAAGCCATTGTCCAAGACTGTCGTGAAGATCTCTACCAATTCGTCGTCGCTCTTCATCCTGCGTGCGGAGCAGGTGCAGGGACAATTCGCGCAATGACTTTTCGGAATTCTGCAAATGCACTTCGGCTTCTCGCCTTTGCACAACCTCCTCTTGCAATGTCCTCTGCAGCAGCATTCTTTCCGTGAAATCCCGGGTGACTTTTCCGAAACCGATCAGTTTGCCGGCATCATCTCTAATGGCCGTGATGATCACATTTGCCCAAAACCTAGAACCATCTTTACGCAAACGCCAGCCTTCGTCTTCGAATCGCCCTTCTTTTGCGGCAACCTTCAATTCCCATTCTGGCTTGCCATTTCGCAAATCTTCTTCCGGGTAGAAGCACGAGAAGTGTTTGCCTATAATTTCTGCACTCTCATATCCCTTGATCCGTTGTGCTCCTCTATTCCAGTTCCTGACGCGGCCATCGGGATCTAGCATGAAGATCGCATAATCCTGGACCGCATCCACAAGCAATCGGAATCGGTCCTCGCTTTCCTGGAACGTCAGTTTGCTTTCGAGTACCTGAGCCCTCTGTTGAAGGTTAGCAATGGCGCGAAGCCGCTCCTCGACACTGCTCAGGCCCATATAGCTCTCGCTGGGAACTACGCTGGAGTGTTGCGCACACATTTTCAAAAATGGCTCGATGTGTCTCTCATTGTTGAAGCCCGTGATCGGGTAGGCACAAAGAAGAGAGAAAGAATGCTTTTGAGCTAAGGTGTTCCAGAGGTTCTCGACCCGGAGCGCCTCCAGGGGTTTTCCCTCCGCCCACAATAGCGCGACCAGTTCTCCGAATACGGCAACGCGCGAATCTTTGTCATCAGCAGCGTTTCGGACTCGCGTCAAAACATCGCCCATAATGTTGGTGAAACGGGTCTCATCGACCGAGTCATTTACCATAAATCTGGGGAGAGTTTCATGCGCGTCCAATAAGACGTAACGCCCTTGGCTGATCGCCTTTGCCGTGTCCACGCCTCGTGCTTTCAGCCGCTGCGCAAGTCCGTCCTGGTGCGCCTTGGTAGCGATGACGACGGCGCCATCACCCACAGCAATTGCCCCTCCGATGAATCGGCTCAACACATCGAGAAGAAAACCATCGTCCGTATATAACTGAACGAAATGTCCGTCCTGGTCAGAGCCAGGCGTGTGCGCAAGTGACGCGATCAACTGGACACTGGAGTTGCTAGGAGAAGTACTCATTTTTCCCTCCGCCGAGTATCTGAAAGCGCTAACAAACTCTCGACTGCACAAGATGAATCGCTGCGAGTCAGGAAATGCCATTCACCTTGTGTTCCATACGTACAAAAAGTTAACGTCGGTTGCAGTCGCAACGTTGCGCCCTGCCTTCCGAGTTGCACGATTCAACGCTGATCTTACCTTTTCTTTGCTTTCGGCCAATGCCGCTAAGGGCACTTTGAGCGCAACGCCATCCGGCACCTGAGCGAGATCCGAGAGAATTTTGGTAACAACCTGCTTGTGTTTTCCGTTTCGACCTTGGGGAACATCCAGCTGTGCCATTGTCTTGAAGTTCATTGGTGCATTAATTGTCCTAGGACTCATCGGGCCTCCTTCGCGGGCGACATACGTTAAACTAACGTGACGCAAATAGTACGACAGCGTAACGACGTAGGCAAGCACAAAATCGAGCCGTTAAAACACAGAAACGCTTTCCTCGCCGCGCCGGAAACTTGCCTTCGGCAAAAGAGGATACAAGTGTCGGAAATTGAACAACTTAGCCCAGGCTAAAGGCAAAAGGCCAATTCCCAGAGGATATGACCCGCATGACTCCCGGCCTGCTACTGTTTGGGAGTGACTCGAAGGAGCAAATTGCAATGCGAAGGGCGAAAACACATTTCGAGCAGATTCCCGTAGAGGTAGTGAAGAAGATTGCTGAAGAAGAATTTCCTGAAAAGAAAGAGATCCGAGATAACAGTGTGATCCTTAAAATTCCTGCCAAGAAAACTGAGACCTATGCCGTGAGGGTACGTTTGCGTTGCAGAGAGGGAATTTAAACCTTGGAAGCCTCATTTGGAACCCAAGGCGATGGAGTTCTTTAACATCCGGCGCCTCAGGGACCACTTAGCAGGACTCACTTCTACCGAGGTGAGATTCGTGATTTAGGTCGAGCCAATGGAAAGAGACAGACTGCCGGCTTCATGTTTCTTGACATCGTTGCCATCCGCCACCGCGATCAGGCCAGTGTCCTACCTCAGCTGGAAATGGAGAAAGCGTTCGTCCGTTAAGATAACGGAGCGAACGTATGAGGAAAGAGCGCAAGCACTACACTGCTGAAGAGAAGGTTGCCGTTCGAGGCGGCATCTTTTGGACAAGGTGCCAGTTTCGGATCTGTGTGAAGAACTGAGCCTGAAGCCGACGGTGTTCTACCGCTGGCAAAAGGAGTTCTTCGAGGACGGAGCGGCAGCCTTTCAGGCTCAGGAGCGTCCCCGCCGCCAGGTGGAGGAGCAGCAGAAACGGATTGAGTTCTTGGAAAAGAAGGTGCAGACCAAGGACGAAGTCCTGGCCGAGTTGATGGCGGAGCACGTCGCGCAAAAAAAACACTTGGGGAACTCTAACCGGCAGCTGGGTGCCGCCTGACGTGCGGGACCAAGTTGTGGATTTCGTCCGGTGCTGGTCGGAGAAGACCGAGATCAGCGTCGGGCGATTCATCCAGTTGTTGGGTGTGACGGCCAGCAAGTTCTATGACTGGCGAGAGCGCTATGGGTGTGTCAACGAGCACAACGGCTGGGTTCCTCGGGATTTCTGGTTGGAGTTGTGGGAGAAGCAAGCGATCATTGATTTCCATCGGAAGAACCCGCTCGAAGGCTATCGGCGGCTGACGTTCATGATACTCGACACGGACGTTGTGGCGGTCAGTCCGGCGAGCGTGTATGGCGAGTGTTGAAGCAAGCTGGACTGCTATTCCGGCGGAAAGCCAAGCCGTCGCGCAAGGGGACCGGCTTCGAGCAGCCGCTGCAGCCGCATCAACATTGGCATATCGATGTCTCCTATATCAACGTCTGCGGGACCTTCTATTACTTGTGTAGTGTGCTGGATGGATACAGTCGTGGCATCGTTCATTGGGATCTGCGGGAGTCGATGAAGGAAGCCGATATTGAAGTAATTCTCGAACGGGCCAAGGCTTTCCTTGAACGTCTCTGTGCGGCTCGGAACTACTGTTCTGGCCACACTCTGGAGACGGGGCAATCTTCTTTGGGTTAGATGCACCCGACGGGTACACACCCATTCTATTTCGGCAAGAGAGTCAACCCTGGGTGCCGGTGGATGGCATCTTCGTGACCGACCGGCCAATCTTGCCCGTCGCGGACGCAGCGGATTCAAACACCTTGTTCTTCACATCAACGGCTTTGTCACGGACAGCTTGGCGCGTCTCGCTGCCGGGCGCGGGCGCCAACAGTATTCCGAATCCCGCTCCAACTCCAACGCCCAGCAAAAAGCCAGCCACTCGCGAGGGCCAGGAGCTTCTGCCCTGAAGAGCAGCTGCGGCGGATTCCAAGCGATCAACAGAGTCTTCATACTTGCTGGTCACAGTGTCCGCTACATCGTCCACTCGGTCCTTGAGCCGGTCGGCAATCGCGCTCCGGACTCTCGGCTCCGTGAAAAGCACACCCAACTTGGCGGCCAGGCGCACCCAATCCTTGGCTGTGTTCATTGTTCCAGTGTTTCGCACGATGATTCCCCTCTCCTTTGTATTCGTAAGCTGACTGCCGTTACTGTAATTAGCGTTCGTCGACCACACTATCGGTTGATTCGTGTAGAGCGGCAAGAGGATACGTGTACGCGCGGTCCTTAAGAAATAGATGCATCGGTTGGCCGATGCAACGCCCGGTTTTCAATAACGATTTTTTTTCGGAGTCTAGTTCGGAGGCTTGGACCGATCCCGGTTCGGCGGTTGCTGTTTCTGCTGCAACTGCTGCTGCTGCTGTTCGTGCTTTTGCTGCAATTGCTGCGTCTGTTGCTGGTGCTTATGCTCCACCTGCTGCTTTCTTGCGTCGTCGGCGTTCTGTTGCACTAACCGTTGGTGTTCTTGGTCCTGCTTCTGCTGGAGTTTCTGCCGCTCCTGTTCCTGCTTCGCGAATACTTTTTCCTGCTGCTGCTGGTACTTCTGGTCCAGCTTTGGGTTGCCTGTGTTAGGAGCACTGGGTTGTGTAGCGGGCTGAAGGTCATGAGGATGGACCGGCGTGTTAGGTCGAGAAGCATTGTTCTCCGGACGCGGAGGCGAGTTCTCTGGGCGCGGAGCGGGGTTCGCCGGCTGTTGATTTCCGCCACGATTGTCCGGAGGCGTATAAGGCGCGCCCTGCCGCTTTGGCTGGCACGACGGCGCGGTCGTTCAATACTCCGGGTTTGGGAGTTGCTGCGACCGGCGGTTTCCCCATGTTCACCGCAGCCCGTTGCTGCGGGTTGGTTCGTGATGCCTGCGCATGCTGAGTTTGAACAGCTACCGGCGGGATATGCCTCTCATGCGCCGCAGCCTCTTGCTGAAACGTCGGACGCGCGTTGATCCCGCCATTGCCCCCGTTGTAGCTGACGTGGTTATCGTTGGTATTGTTGATGACGGTCGTGTTGTACACGTTGTGAACGACAGTCTCGTTCACGTTGTTCACGGAGCGGTTGTAGAAAAACTGCCCGTTATCCCAACGTCCGCCTTCGTAGCCTTCTCCAAAATAACCGAAGCCATAACTGATCCCGCCGTAGAAACCAACCTGTGGACCCCAGTAGCCCTCATAGAAAACAAAGCTCTCGCCGCCCCAACCCCAATACCCCGGCGTCCACAGGAATCCGACTTCCGGCGCCATCACCCAGGTGCCCGGCACCCAGTAATAATCGTCGAAGTCGTCGCCGTAGGCCCAGTAGCCGGGTGTCCACATGTAACCGTCTTCAGGACAAAGAGGCTGCTCATAGACCGGCAGCGGGGGCGGGGCGATCATAATCGACACGCCGATTTGGGCGAACGATGCTGCCGACACGCACAGCGTGAGGAGCACCAACAACAGCGTACGAATGAAACGGATCTGCATTGTGATTCCTCTGGCCCATCATCCCTGTTTGCCCGGTGTTGCTCTACTGCTGCGGGTTGCGTGGATTGAGAGGCGAGATTTCTAGATAAAATAAGGAAGTCAAACCTCCCGAAATCGCTTTTTTATGGATACGATTCGGAACCTGCCCCTAGCGCTTCACATCAATCTGATTTAGTACCTGCTGCACGTTGGGCACACTCGCCGCGGCATTCTGCGCTTCGTGACGTTGCGCGACGGTTTTTACACTACCCTTAAGGGTAAGCACGCCATTCTTCGCCTTGAAATCGATGTGCTGCTTTTCCAAACCATTGGAAATCAGGGCTGCCTTGTAGTTCTTCTCAATAGCGTCGTCCACGTTGGAGGCGATACTCTTTGCGTCCGATTCGGCTCCAACTGGCTGGACACTTACCTCATTGACCACAATCCGATTACCCGCAGACCCCTTGGCGACGTCGGCTGCTTTGGCCTTTGCATCGTCGGAGTGGACGGTGCCTGTCAACGTGACCGTGTTCTTATCGCGGTCTTCCGCGACGCTGACATCGGTCAGTTCCGCCTGTTCCAGTGCTTTCTTGACGTTGTCCTTATAAGAAGCGTTATCTCCCGAATTGCTGGAGCAGGCGACGCACAAAAGCAGGGTCGCAATGGCGGCGGACGCTAGAATCGATGATCTCATGACTTCCTCCTCAAAAAAGAAATAGCAGCGCTGAAAAGCACCGGCTAACCGCGTTGGGTTGGACAGCTCGGATGTCCACAGTGGCAGGCGATCTCGGTCAGATTTGCCGCCCCTTTGCAAGACTGGCCGCAATAGTTACTGTCTTCTTCTTTGGGGCATCCGCAAGCAGGATGCGCGCATTTGTTTGGGTTCTCCGTGCTCATCGCTCCTCAAATCCCTCAAGCCGCGCGGCGACCGCTCAACAGGTCAATGATCAGAACCACGAATGCGACCAAAAGCAACAGATGAATCAGACTTCCGGCTACGTGAAGACCGATTCCCAAAAGCCAGAAAATCAGAAGAACCGCCACAATCCCCCAAGCCAATCGCATTGTTATTCCCTCCGAAGAAATATGCGGCACTATGCTTGCACAACACAACACAAATGGATTCCAGGTGAGCTTACTGGCAACCGGTTAGGCCACCAATCCGATGTGATCTGTAGTTAGCTGCGAAGAGTACTGTACGTCAGCAAAAATCCTGACCCAAAAGCTCTTCTGAAATGCCGGCGTCGCACTAAGGGCGCGTTGCCATGATGTCCTGAGGGGCCGTGCTCTGGGCTTGAGCCTGATTGCTCGACCCGATCACCTGGTTTTTTTCAGCGAGAAGTGAAATGGCCTGCTGCAAGCTAGCGACGATCATATCCGCCCCGCCCGCTCTAAGTCGCTCCTCTGCCTTGACGACATCACCCTCGAAGTTCCACAAACCAAGGATTATCTTCAGTCCCGGGTGATGTTGCCGCAACCGCTTACAGAGCGATCGGGCTTGCCCGACCGCAAAGGGAGGAAGCGCGGAGACGATAGCGACTTGAGGAATGTCCCTCGCCACTTCATCCGAGAGTTTCGCGCCCGCGGCAATTGGCGCGTGACGAACATCGCATCCTAACCGTTCAAGCAGCTGCCCGAGCATAATGGCTACGAGTTCATCCGCTTCGTCCCCCGCCGGGATACAAACAATGCGCAGTCCTGACAGTGCGGTGTGGGGCGGATCACTGCGGTTCAGTCCATCACGATTGAACACGACCGGCTGATCAAGGGACCGCTCGCCGAGCTCTTCAATCAATTCCCGAGTGCTTTGGCTGACAAAACTGGCTGTCTCCGCTTCCAGCGAATCCAGGTGACGGTCCCGTTCCGCCAGTGCGAGAGCTGGGATAAGAACCGAATCGTAGAAAGTTCCGATCGGTTTCTCTTTTAGATAGGTTTCGGCGATGTCTCTCGCCTCATCTTGATCCAGCGCCAGAAGCCGCTGGTAAAAGTGGGCTTGCACGGGCAGCACCGGCTCGTCGCCGAGGAGCACCTCGAGGAAACTCAATTGGGGTACATACCGGCCCACCAAAATAATGCATACCGTAAGCGGGGTGGACAGAATCAAACCCACTGGGCCCCACAGGATTGCCCAGAACACAGCGGCCACGAGAATGGCGAGCGATGAAATGCCGGTGTGGGCGCCGTATAACCAGGGCTCGACAAAGTTCGCAGTGACGAATTCCAAGACGACAAACAGCACGAAGATCAGGGCCGCTTGGTGCCAACCGGGAAACAGTGCCAATGCCACGGCCATCGGGAACGCGGCCGCGATTGGTGCACCAACGTATGGAACGAAGCGCAATAATCCACACAAAACACCCCAAATCAGGGCGTGAGGTATGCCGATCCAGTAAGTCCCGCTTCCGAAAATCACGCCGTAAGCCGCATTGACCACGAATTGCGACAGGAGGTAGCGGCTTAATCGCCGGGAAGCATCGTCCAAAGCTTGGGTGACGACATTCATCTGGCCCTGGCCGGCGAGCCGGATCACCCGATTGCGCAGATCTTCGCGCCTGACCAGCATAAACAGCGTAAAGACGATGACCATTACAGACATCTCGAGCAGACCTGTAAGTGGCCCAATAATCGTCCGCAGGTATTGGGGCGCATTCGAAGGAGGCTGGGTCACCTGAACGGGAATAGGACGGCCGCCCCATGCTTTCCCGGCTTTCTTATCCACCACCGACTCTGATGCTGCGGATAATTCATTGCTGAGGTCGGTGACCGTGTTTGTAGCGTTCCTCAAGCGGCTACTGTGAGAAACACGAAGCGATTGAATTTTATCGTGGATGTTGGATTTGTAACTCGGAACCTGGTCGACGATGTTCAAGAGTTGACCACTTACTATCCAACCCACCGTGCCCACCAGGGCGAAAGCCAGCACCAGCACTACCACAACCGCGGGTACCCGACCCAGGCGGCATTTCTCCAGCCAACCCACAACTGGCGTGAGTAAGAACGCCAAGACCGTCGCCAAAGCAAGGGGAATCAAGACTTGGCGGCCAAAGTACAAACCGACGATCACAACCGCGACAGCGATGAGCGTCAAAAGTCTTGAAGAAGCTGTGGCATTGTTTGGGCGGGTCAAGAAGTCGCCCTACTGTACTGCGTCGCGCGGCTTTGCAGCTTGGGGCGCTTGGGTTCCGATATCTTCCACAGGGTCGCCAACGCTTTCGCCGCGTTATCCAATGCGCGCTTCTGAAGATTGACCGCGTCGACGTGCAGGGGTATCGAACTTTGCCGCACCCGTACGGTTTGCGACCCCGTTTTTACAGAATCCTTGCCCTCGCACATTACTGCGAGCGATTGCTCAAAAATGCTCTTCAAACGATTCGTGGAGTCAGAATTGTCACTCACGGTCGTCCCATTACTCATGATTGGGCCTGCCTTTTCAGCGCCCATTAGAGTGGACGTGGCCCGACTTCGCAATACAGTCGATCATTGATCAGAGGGGCTGCTAGTGTGGTAGCAGCAGGATCGAAACAACGATGACACCAACAACGATGGACAACACCAAGAAATAGGTCGTGACAAACCGTCCTAAACGAATCAGGCCTGACCCGAACCTCTGCCAAGTCACCCTTCAACCGCAGCTCTCGCGCTCTATGTGTCACTGCGCAACTTAGGCAGCCGACTTTGATCTTCGGCTAGAAGTCTTCGCGGTTCGGTTTTCGGATTGACTTGATTCCTGCGGGACTTCGAGGCTAAGTCCCTCCGCGATATCATTCAGCGCCTTATCGGCTTCTTTTTCTTCTTCGAGGGTCTGAGAGAGAAGAGTCGCGGCGTCATCTTCCCCTAGTTTCGTCGCGTATGCACCCACGCAACCATATCCCGCAATTTCGTAATGTTCGACACGCTGTGCAGCGGCGATGAGAGCGGCATCTTTGATGCTATTCTCCATATCTTCTTCGATGACTTCGCCGCCTTCTGCGACCAGGCCTTCCATTGCCTTACATTTCTTTCCCCGGGCCTTCTCCCCCATCTGCTCGAAGATGGTCTCAATACGTTGGGCATGTTGCCTGGTTTCTTCCAGATGGCTCTCAAAAGCGGCCCTCAATTCTTCCGACGAAGCCGCCTTCGCCATTTTCGGTAGCGCTTTGATCAGTTGCTGTTCGGCGTTGTAGAGATCTTTGAGTTGTTCCACATAAAGGTCGCGCAAGGATTCAATTTTCATTTTGAGCCTCCGGGGGGTTTTAGTTCATGAAGCAAGCACCTGATAATGACTGTCCCTCATCGTCCGCTAATCCCTTCCCTCTGTTGCTACAGGGAAGGCGAGGAGCAGAAGCCGGTTTTAGACCGGCCCCTGCTCGGTAGGTGGCACGCTTGAAGAATAAATTTCATGTGTTGGAGCATAGACACTTCCGTGGCTGCGGAAAATCCGTCCGACTATGTACTTTATTTGACGATTCCCTGTAGGACTCGGATTGTCGCTTCACATGCACCTTCACCAGACACAGATCCACCAGACACAGATCGCACCGCACGGGAGTCGCATCGTCGCCAGGCGGCGCGTCGTTGTTTCGGTTTCGGTGGCAGTTTCGGTCGCAAAACTCCGTGGTCCGACTACGGCATGTCCCCGGCGATCTAAGGTTTCGACGGGATTGATCGATATGACTGTCCCAGCTAAAAGTGAAAGTGAAATCTACCAAAATAATTGCTCGGATTGGGCACAGAATTGAGGTTGATATGAACTCAACGAAATATCTCTTGGCGCTGACTACGATGGCTTTGATCTTCGCCAGCTTGACCTGGGCCGCGGACGACAAAGACAAAGATGAATCCGATATCAACAAGCGTATTGACGCATCGGCTCGCGTCCTGAACGAGGTCATGGCAACTCCTGACAAAGCGATTCCCGACAGCATCATGAACGATGCCAAGTGCATCGCGGTCGTTCCTTCCATGATCAAGATCGCGGTTGGCTTCGGCGGTAACCACGGCAAGGGAGTGGCTACATGCAGGACATCAAATGGATGGAGCGCTCCTGCCCCGATTACCATCACCGGCGGCAGCTGGGGACTTCAACTCGGCGGCCAGGCGGTCGATCTGGTGATGGTGGTTACAAATGACCAGGGGATGCAGCACTTGCTCTCCAGCAAATTCAAACTTGGAGCGGATGCTTCCGCTGCCGCAGGTCCGGTGGGACGTGACGCTACTGCCGGTACTGATGTAAAGATGAGAGCAGAAGTCTTGACCTATTCTCGGACCCGAGGTCTCTTTGCTGGGATTGACTTGTCCGGCGCGGTCATAAACCAGGACAAGGATGAAACCAGGATCCTCTTCGGGAAGAAGATGATACCGTTTGAGACGATTCTGAGCGGCAAGGTCGCGGCCCCGAATGGGAGCGACTCCTTCCTGGCGGCGGTCAGAAAATATTCCTCCCAGGCCAAAGACCAGGCCGCAAATACGGACAAAAAGTCCGAAAGTAATTGAGGGTTCCGACTCTTCAAGCATGTAACGGCCGAGCTACGCAGGCTTGGCCGTTATTCATTTTTGGACATTTCACAACGACCTGACCCTTTGCCGGAAGACTTTGCCGCCATACATCACCAAATATGCAGAGGTACAGACTTGAACGGATGTTGGAGTCACAGATGAATCTATAGCTTGATATCGTGACCCAGATCGGCAGTCTCGCCTGGCACAGAGCCCAGGCCCGGCGCGGTTGATCCTTTACTTGGCCCGGATGAATTGAATGAGCACCAGCTGCGCACGGCCGGTGACTTCTATTTGAAAAGGAGCGAACAACATGTACACCATTCTGCTGATCATCCTGGTTCTGATGCTAATCGGCGCCTTACCGACGTGGCCCTACAGCGCCAGTTGGGGATACTACCCAAGCGGCGGTTTGGGCTTGATCTTGATCATTGTGCTTGTGTTGGTCTTGGTGGGCCGCGTATAGCAATCATAATCCGGCGGATGGGCCGTAGGTCGCGCAGTTGTCAAGCTACATAGGGTGCGGAGGTGCCGGTCAGCATTGACACCGCGAATCGTCCAGATTCAGCCCTCCCCGGAACTAGAGAAACGGGATGCCAGTTCGCATTTTGGTGGTAGACGACCATCCAATCGTGAGGCACGGGCTAAGGACTTTACTTGGCGGTCGCCCCGAGTGGGAGATTATCGATGAAGCGGAAGATGGCATTGAAGGCGTGGAGAAAGCCGATCGCCTGAAGCCAGATGTCGTCGTGCTCGATGTGAGCATGCCAAGAATGGACGGCCTCGAAGCTTGCCGGCGGATCCGGAAGAGTGTGCCGAAATCTGAAGTCCTGATAGTCACGCAACACGATTCTCCGCAAATGATGCGTGAGGCGCTGGGTGCGGGCGCTAGAGGGTATATCGTAAAGTCCGATGCGGCCAGGGATTTACTGGCGGCGCTGGAGGCGGTGAGCCAGCATAAGCCTTTTATCGCCCAGAACCGTGGGCAGGTTGGCGATTCTGACTAAACGGGCTCTGCGCCCGGATCTCTGCGGTGAGCAGGACGCTCAAGTTCGATTCGACGAGCCAGGCGGGGAGCGACGCGATTTTCACTTGGGTTGAAAACTTAGCGACTTGACGTATCTCACGGTGGTGAGCAAATGAAGCTGCGGATCTTGATAGCAGACGATCACGAGGTTGTACGTCGTGGGCTGTGCACGCTTCTACAAACCCGTGAGGGTTGGGAAGTCTGCGGTGAGGCCAAGGACGGACGCGAGGCCGTAGAAAAAGCGAAGCAGGTTAGACCTGACGTGGTGATTTTGGATGTCGGCATGCCCAATCTCAACGGTTTGGCTGCAACCCGGCAACTAATACAACAGAACCCCCAGCAGAAAGTCATAGTTCTGACCATCACGGATTCAGATCAGGTAATCAGGGAGGCTCTTGACGCCGGTGCTCGCGGCTTCGTGTTGAAATCGGACGCCGCCCGGGACCTGATATCGGCTGTCGAAGCGCTGCAGCATAACCGCATGTTCTTCACCCCGCGGGTGAACGATATGGTGCTGGCGGGCTTTCTCGACAGGGGCCGCAACGGGTCAAACGGTGAGTCCCCGAAGCTGCCAACGTTGACGTCGCGCGAGCGCGAAGTGATTCAGCTTCTGGCCGAGGGGAAAAGCTCGAAGGAAGTAGCCAGTCTTCTCAACCTAAGCACCAAAACTGCGGAGACACATCGCAGCAATATCATGCGCAAACTCGACCTTCACTCGATCCGGGATCTAGTGGTGTACGCGGTCAAGAACGATATTATTCAGGTGCAGGTATCATCGCCCGCGAGCCAACCGACCGCAGGTTCCGCGGCGTAGAGTTTGGGCGCTTTTTCTGGGCTTTGAACGGGCAGTCTCTCTCATGTCTCCGCCCACATTGCGCTGGCATGATTACCTCAAAGGAAAAAGGGGAGCCGACAAGCGGCTCCCCTCCGAGGCATCTATGGGGGAAGGTTTAGCTTACCTTGCGCCTTTCCTCAACATTGCGTTCCCGCTCACTCTCGGATCCGCGGGCGACATTGGAATTCCACTCGTCGAACTGCTTCTTAGCTTCCTCGCGAGCAACGCCGTATCTTTCTTGTATCTTTCCGATCAATTGATCGCTCTGACCGTCGATGACGTCGATATCATCATCCGTCAATTTACCCCAACGCTCCTTTACAGACCCTTTCATCTGTTTCCACTTGCCCTTCAGTTGGTCTGAGTTCATGTTTATGCTCCTTGTCTGCTCTATTGAGTTCCAGCCAGATTCACGCGCAACCGCAGGGTAACCGTCCGCAACATCTTCTGGCGAATTAACCCGCTCGACGCAGATCCCGATCAACTTTCGCATCGTCAGAGCTCGCCTCACTGGTCGCCGAGATATCCTGCGCGCCGGTCCCCTCCAAAATTTGCTTGGCCCGTTTCTTCCACTCGGAGTCGTCGCAATGGACCGAGATTAGGATCCCACCATCTTTAACTCGGCCTTCGTAGCGCTTAGCTTCGTATTCCGGGATGCCCATTCCTACCAGCGCTCCGGTGATGCCACCGACCGCGCCTCCCACTCCGGCTCCAGCGAGAGCGGCCATGATCGGGCCTGCGGCGATAAACGGACCCAGTCCAGGAATAGCAAGAGCGCCGACGCCCATCAGCCATCCCATGGCCCCGCCGAGGACGACTCCAGTTCCGGCCCCTGCCGTGGCTCCCTCCGGAGCCTTGGTGCCTTTCTCATGCGCAAAATCCTTTGATCCCGCGCTTTGCGGGAAGAGTACGGAAATGTCCCTGTTGCTGAAACCGGCTGCCTTTAAGCCATCGACCCCATTTTCGACGCTTGCATAATTTGGGTAAATGCCAAACACTGCTGTGTGTTTTCCTGACATGATGAATTCTCCTCGTTTCTTTCGTGGATTTACTACCTAGCGCTTCGGTTTGATGTCCAGTTCGCTGGTCACCTTGTTTTCACCCACGATTTCAGTCGCTTTCGCCTCAATCGCTCGCTTCTCGTCGTCTGACCGCACTGGCCCCTTCAACGTCACTTGGCCGTTTTGCGTGATGATCTTCACGTTATGTGCATAGGACGACAGGGACCTATCCTTCATAATGGCCCGCCGAACCTGCTCGGTGATGTCACGGTCGGACAGATTGTTCTTTTGCTGGTCTGCGGTCGGTTCGTTTTGGTTCCGATCTCGCTGATTAACTTTGGTATTGTCAGCCGGAGCGGAACCATCCTGGTCGGATGACTGCTGTCCAAACAGACTCCCGGCACCCAACAGAGAGCTGAGTATCAGAAATGTCCACATACTTCTTTTGATGTTCATTGAGGCACTCCTTAACGTTGATCTGGTTTGGCCGAAAAGATTTGTACAAATAGTTCGACCGATGCAGTGCTCGCAGGCCACAAACCAGCCCGCCTCGAAATCCCGACTTTCTTGTTCTCATCCAAGTTAAAGTTTCCTGAGACCCCTGCCAATCCAGTGGAGGCCGTAGTCGAATCGCAGAATGCTTGTAGCGACATGGCGCCAAGAGATGACAAGCATCACTCATCCGGCATGGAAGGTCTAATGCAATGCCGCTGCACTCGAAATCCTCCTGCTGGGTAGCGGCGTGGCGATAGCGGTGGTCTTAGGGATGGTTGTGCTGGCGGCAATTACCGTATGCGCGAGAAAATGTCGTGCGGTATTCTTTTCATGTCTTAGACTCTTTTACCGAGCCGGGTTGCAGGGAATCTCCTGGTAATCAACTTAGCAACAGGCCGGCGAGGTGCAATAGATCACCGTGATCCGTGGACAGAAGAGTATTTGCTAAGCCAATGAGGGACGTTATGGTTTTGTGCAAAAATAGAGTTGAAAATCGGAAATTCCCGATGAGTTGTCTTCGTCTCTAATCATGAGGAGGAAGCTTCCTTGAAAACTTGGGCCGAGTTTGCTTTCTTCCTGACCGCCATGCTGCTGGCTATCTCTTTATCGATCTTATCCCCGGACAGTCTTGCGCAAACGCAGATGGTGCTGGTTACCACCGGATCGACCATGCCGGAGGCGCTGTACGTGTTGTGGGGAGACGAGTACCACAAGGTGCACCCTGAAACGCAGGTTCGCTATCTCGCGGTGGGAACCAGCGAGAGTGCCAACCGTGTTCTTTCAGGAACCGGAGGAGATCTTGGCGGCGGTGATGCGCCGATTCCCGCAGGGCAGTTGAAAGAGGCGGCGCACGCGGCCGTGGAATTGCCCACGGTGCTAGTGGGCATTGCGGTCTTCTACAATGTACCGGGCAGCGCGACCAACATTCGCCTTTCGGGGCCCGTGCTTGCCAATATCTACCTTGGAAAAACAACCTCGTGGAGCGACCCGGAGATTGCCAAGCTGAATCCTGACGGCAAGCTTCCTGAATTGCCGATCAAGGTGCTGCACCGCACGGACGGAAAAGGGTCAAACTACATTTTTTCCGATTTCCTTTCTAAACTCAGCCCCGAATTCCGAGCCAAGGTGGGAACGAATGTTTCGCCAAAGTGGCCGGTGGGGGTCGCTTTTAGCCGATGTCAGGATTTGCTTGCCAACGCTGCCAAGACATCCGGGGCTATCGGTTACGCCGAGCTCCGTTGTGGGGAGAAATCCGCGCTATCGATCGCGCGAATTCGCAACGCTGCCGGAGAGTTTGTGAAGCCATCGACGAAGAGCATCAGTGATGTGGCCTTGGCCATGGAATCCAAAATGACGGACGACTTTCGCGTTTCGCTGACGAACGCGCCAGGCAAGGAAAGTTATCCAATTGTGAGTTTCACCTGGTTTTATGTGCCCGTGCATCCGCAGGACTTGCAGCGGAGCCATGCGCTCAAAGAATATTTAAGCTGGGTATACGCGTCCGGGCAAGAAATCGCGCAAGCGCAAGGCTACGCCCCGCTGCCGCGGTCGGTTCTGCAAAAGGTGCGCGCGAGAGTGGCCGCGCTGCACTAAACGCCCTTGTGTTCACAAAAACACGATCATTCTCCAGTGGTCGGCGATCCGGAAATTATCACGCGGGTGCCATGTGGGGAGCTCAGATTCAACTCCCCGAAATGAAATGACACCCTGGCCAGGGTTGCAATTGGAGGGTTTACATTACGCCCAAACTGGCGTGATTCAGCACGACTGAGACGGTTGAAGCACCACTCAAATGATTGAATACTAACAAAATCAGCTCCACGCCCCCAAGTTCGGGACCAGGGGGTCGGAGGTTCAAATCCTCTCTCCCCGACCAATCTTTCCTGAAATCAATCAATTACGAGCACAAGAAGCGTGATTTGGTGCCGAGTTCGGCAGTTCTAAGCCCCACCTCTCCATCGAGTTTCCCACTAGGCACCGTACTGTCGCGAACAATACGGCACTCGAGACCTCTGACTCGCCCCTGACACAAGCGGAGTTCTGGGGAGCCCTTCAGAATTTTGTCCGTCCCGGAGACGTGATTATCGCAGAGGATGGCACCTCAAGCTCTGGCGGAACCAAACTGGTCCTTCCAGAAGGGTGCACGTTCATAACTCAGGCGATTTGGGGTTCCATCGGGTACACACTGGGAGCTCTTCTCGGTACATTAAAGGCCGCACCGGAGCGACGGCATATTCTGCTGATAGGTGATGGCTCGTTTCAACTGACAGCACAAGAACTTTCTACGATTTTGCGTCATGATCTGAAGCCACTAATCTTCCTGATTAACAATGGCGGCTATACGATCGAACGCACCATCCTGGGTTTGCATGCCAAGTACAACGATGTCGCAAACTGGCACTATGCGGACCTTCCGCGAGTCTTTAGCCGCCGCGAAGTGGCGTCACATGTCGTGGCCACGTCTAAGGAGTTGTCCGAAGTTCTCAGGACAGTTGATGATTCCTTCATCTTCGTAGAGTTGCTGATGAAACCGGACGATGCACCACTTGGCTTAATCCGAGGTGGGCACGCATCTGCGAATCTCGATTACGGACCTCGGGGCCCGCAATCCGCTCCTGGGGCACAAATCCCGGTTCCAAAGTCGTGAAATTAGCGTACGTCGAGGTCAAGTCGATCTGAATCCGTCATGACCCCCGAAAAACAGGAGCGAACTCATGACCAGCGTTCATGACCTAACCTATCACCTGTTGCCACCACGCAGAAGTACGGATGTGCGCCCGCATATGGAGATCCTCCACACAGTTCTTCGCGATCAGCGAATCGCGAATCCTGGATAAAGCCCCAAGTCGATTTCCCATCCGTCTGGGATGCTGGACGGGGTGTCAGGATATGAGTATTAACCGGAAAAAGGATAAAAAGTCATCTCCCCACACTTAGACAGATTCCTATGCTGGTTGAAGATTGTACTCCCGGCGGAACGCGTAGGTTTGGCCAGGAAGATCAATACCGACAAACGCCCTTGTGATCACAGATTGATTAAGGTCGTAGGTGGATTGTCGGCAAACAGGAAACTCTCCGAAAACGCTCTTCGCGGAAACCTCGACTGGTTCGGCATTCGACCGCACCACGCTTCCTCCAAGCCGACTTCTGGCCCGGAATAACCTCCGGTTAGCCGGTCATCCGGGCACGATCGTCAAAAGGACCCGCGTGGCTATCTCTGGCCAACTGACATTACGAATTCCCTGGTTTCAGAGGATTCAGTCATCGACCACTTTGGCGAATCGAGTCGCCCCGACCTGCTTTTACCTCGCGGACTGGAGAATCGGTTCCAGGAAGCGGCCGTATTTATTTAGGCTCACTTCATCGTCAGAAGCAACGGCTGTCTTTACCGCCTTCGCGGTGGCGGGTGTCACGATTTCAAGTCGGCCGACAAAAACGCGTACAATTTGTCCCGGTGCGGGATTCACGGTGAGTGGCAAAATCTTGCCGATGAATTCGTGCGGCACGATGTAGATCAGGCGGCTACCTTCTTCGAACCAGGAGTCGCGCCAAGTCTGCACCATGGCATGGGCTTCGTCTGGATAGAGGCCCTGATTAACAAGAATCCCTTCCAGATCGCCGCAAAGAGCATCCACGCTGCCGGTCAGCTCTGGAGGGTCCAGCACTGTTTCATCCCGTAGAGCTCCCGCTAAACGGTACCCGACTCGCTCACCCCGGCGCTCGAAAAGAATGATGGCCGGAATTTCGCCTTCGTTGAGACTCTTGATCACGAACTTACTGTCGGCGTCCAACTTGGCGGATAGCGGTAATGGACTGTCTGAAACTCCTCGATAGAACAGAAATTTTTCCTGCTGCTCACCTGCATTTGACTTGACTCGGAGCGGCGCGGAAGAAGTCTCGCGGGCGGCGTAGTAACGGTTCGCCGCAACTTCGCGCGGGAACTCGCCCTTTAGATTCGGAGAAACGGCGACGCCATCCCACATAATGCTGCCATCAATCTGCAACTGACTCAAGTTAGCATTGCGCACGACTCCGCTGGGCTGAACGCGATCCGCATGGGGATACCACTCGGTGATGAGTCCCCTGGAGAATGCTACCTTCGCGGACACGCTCACATCGCGTGGAGAGTAGAAATACAGCACCGGCGTCTCCATGCGAATCGTGCCGCGCAGCCCAATTTTGAAGTTGGCGTCGCTGATATGCTCCACGAATCGGGGCAGATCGGTGGACCCGGTTAATGGCGCCCATTCCACCGCTCGACCATCCTTGCCAGCAATCGCGGTGAACGTCCCCCACTCGTGGACCGTCAGGTCAGGGGAAGCGCGCGGCTCATCTGCGATGAGCCAGCCCGCGAGACCCAAGCCCAACATTCCGAGTGCGAAGACGCGAGGAAACCGGAATCTCGCTTCTGTTCTTGAGAGAGACTTCTTTATCCACGAGTTCATTGGTTAAATCCTTCCTGCGGGCGGGTTGGTCAGCAACTCGGAGATCGTCTGGCGATTGAAATTTGACGCCAGGTTCCTGGCGAGAAGAGGATCGTTCTTCGCGCCTGCCATCGTCTTCCGCACGTGATCCTGGTGATCGTTCTCGGGACCCTTGAGGGTGACGAGGGCACCTGCAAATTCCATCTCCGGATCTTGCCCGCGCAAGCTGATTGCTTTCTCGATCAAGCCATATCCATCAAGACCAGTAGCGGGATTTGGTTCGCCTTTGCCGATCCATTGCTTGTAGGTCTCGGTGAGATAGCCAACATCGAACCATGCTAGAGCGTCGGGGTGTCCAGCAGCGCCTGAGTTCGCCGCACGCCCCTGAAGTCGCGTGAGCAGCTCTTTCGCTACTTGTGGGTCCTGGCGAGCGTAAATTGTGGCCCGTCGTAGCGTTTCCATGCGCACCAACACGGGTGCGCTCGAATCGAGAATCGCCAGAGTGTCCCGAGTGAGGTTCTTCAGGTCATAGTCTCCGCTCACTCTTCGGTTCCAATCAACCCAAGGCAATGACTTCGCCTGGCCGATTTCAATGGGATGACAGATAGGAGGCGGTCCCGCATGTGCGGAGGTTGTAAGTCCAACCAGGATTACCACCATTCTGGTCGCAAGACGCGCAAATACCAGTGAATTCATGTTCCGGAATCTCCTTGTTTCGCAGATTTGATCCCACATTCAAAGAGACGCCAGCGGGAAGCGGAGTGTTAACCAACCATGTGCAAGATTCGGAGAGAGGCGTATGCAATGATCACGCGGTCATACCTTTCCAGCTCATTTTTCGCGAACCGGCGTGGCCGCCCAAGACCAGGAACGTTCCCAATGCCGCCAAACCGAAATATCATCAAACCCAAGGGCGTTCCACCAGAGATCAAGCATCGTCTCATCGAGACGCAAGATTCCTTCCTTCGTGACACTCGCAGGAGGAGGCGCAACTCCTCGCAACCGATCGTAAACCAGGACTCGCTGCCCCTCGTCGACACGCGCCAGCAGATGCCACAGCGTGAGTGCGTCCTGTTTGCGAGACTCGCCAAGCACAATCGCCAGATCCCCAGCGCGTTGCTGCGGGGTGCTGTCCTCAAAATCGAACCTTGTCAAAGCGGCGCGGAACGCGGAGGAAGCGTCCTCGAAGTACGGTGTGCCGGGACCAACTTTCGGCCTGGTCGCACAAGCTGCACCGGCGGGGATAAAGGACTCCCGGCCATTCAGCTTGAATCCGACCCACCCGAGCGAAGTGCGCACCAGTCCCACGCCGGAGTCGTCCACTTGCAAGGTGTAGGCGCAACCGAGGTCCACCGTCATAGCCGATGGCGTGTCGACGACGAATTGGCCCGCCGGCGCCCAGATATATGTATGAATTGTCCCGCGATCAAGCGCAATCCGCTTCAGGCCTGCACCCATTGTCAGCAGACGCAGGCGTGTGCTCGGATCGACTTCGATCTGGCCGGTGTCGTCCGCCTGCAGGCTGGCTCGCGACTGTGAGTCGGTTTCAAGCATTTGGCCAACGCCGAGACGGCTGACTCCTTCTTTCCCGCCGCCCATGGTCTTGGGGCCGATGCGAGGCGACCCGGCCACGCGGGACACATTCCAACCCGCAACGATAGTTGGGATGGGCTTTCTTCCTTGCACCAGAAATGTCACTACGGCAACGGTGACCACGACAGCGGCTGTCGTCACCAGAACAGGAAACAGTCGCAGCCGCCGCGGAAAGAGTGTCCATCGTCTGACGGGGACGCTCTCGGGAAACACGGGGGTGGGACGATCATGTCGAAACTTCCCCAGTAACGCTTCCAGGCTCTGGATTTCAGGATCGGGTTCGCCAGATCCATCCCACAGATAGTCGTCACTCCTTGCCAGTAGTTCGTTTTCAGTTCGGTTGTTCCCCGTATCCATGATTACTACATCTCCTGTTCGGGCCGATTTTTTCCTGGACGATCTTCGCTTGGGTTTGGGCTCAGTTTCGCGCGGAGCTGCTGCATGCCGCGATGCAGATTGACCCGAACCGAGCCGTGCGTCAGTCCAGTGCGCGCGGCTATCTCAGGACCGGTCATGCCCTCGACAAGCCGCAGAATCAATGTCTCCCTATAGGCATCCGGCAAAGCCCTGATTGCATCGAGAATTGCGACGGCTGGGCTTTGATCATCTCCGCTAATATTGCCGTGCTCGATTTCCCTCTCGTTTGTGTCATCCGTCCATTGACCCTGTGGCGCCAGTTGATCCTCCGGCACAGAACGCCGGTGATAGTCGTTGGCCAGATTGCGGGCGATCGCCGCCAGCCACGCTCCAAAGCTGCCGGTTTCCCGCAGCGTTGACAGCCGACGGAGCGCTAGCAGGAAAACATCCTGAACCAGGTCATCCACTTCGCCTACCGGGACCCTCGCCAACAGAACTCCGTGGACCATTCGAGCGTAGCGATCATACAGGCGGCCGAATGCCACTCGGTCCCCGGTACGCGCGTCGCTCACTAGCATCGCGTCTTCGGAGACTCCAGGTGCGAATTGCTCCCTCACGGGCCGACATCCTGGGCCCGCAGCGAGGTCGACTTGGTTTCCGGACCTTGAGGCCATCCGTAACAAATCCCCACAAAATGATAGACGTTCTCAGGAGAAGAAGTGTTAACACGAGGTCAGCTCGGCCGCGAACCCCAAACGGGGTTGGAGGAGATCAATGGCGATTTCCTCGAAGCCGACTTCTGGCTCGGCACAACTTCCGTATTGCCCGTAACTCGGGCACGATCTCGTCAAATCGTTTGACCCGCAGTATCGGGAAACTACGAAACCACGTTGCGCCATCCGAGTTTGGAAGAGGTTAGGGAGCAGGGACGCTGGCGGTGGATTGGTTTTGGTTTCCGATTTGAGCCAGCTCATCACGCAGGCGCGCAGCAGTGGCGCGATACTCTTCGGCTTCGATACGGAACTTGACTGCGCCGACGCTGCCCATCGCGTTGATGATCTTGGTCATGCCACCGCCCTTGCCGTTGCCGGTATGTTCGAACTGGTCGACGAGATCGTCCTGGAGCAGCGCGCCAGCCTTCACTTCGTTAATGCGGCGGTGAAGATCCTGGATGTTCGCCCAGCGCTTAGCCTGCGCCATGGCAGCATCACTGACAGGGGAATAGGCGGCGACCGAGCCACAAACTAGTATTCTGAAATGTGACTGAAAAGCCAGACACACACCCCAAGATCCCGCTTCGCAAGGGTTTTCTCCGATCCTTTGTTCGATGGCTCGTGATCGGTGTGGTGCTTGTTTGGTCGCTTGCTGCGCTGATCCTTCTAGCCGCCCGGTGGATCGACCCGCCGTCAACCGCGGTGCATATCCAGCGCAGGTTGCAGGCCTGGATTCACCACACTCCCTATCGCGAACGCTACAAATTCATTCCGCTCAGGCAAATCTCGCCCGATCTCCAGCATGCCGTAATCGCCGCAGAGGACGCGCACTTCTACCAGCACCATGGATTCGATTGGCACGAGATCCAAATCGCTGCCGAAGACGATTTGGAAGACGGTCGCACTCGCGGAGCTTCCACCATTACGCAGCAACTTGTAAAGAACCTATTTTTCGGAACGGGCCGCTCGGTCCTCCGCAAGGGTGCGGAGTTCACACTGGTACCGGTGGCCGAATTCGTCCTCGGCAAGCGGCGCATTCTGGAGATCTATCTCAACGTGGTTGAATGGGGCCCTGGTATTTATGGTGCAGAGTCGGCGTGTCGTTACTACGACGGAACCGCGGCTCGGAGTATCGGCCGGGAACAGGCGGCACGGCTCGCCGCGATTCTGCCGGCTCCCCTGAAGCGACGGCCCGAGCGCATGAATAACTACAGCGTGCTCATCCTTGAGCGGATGCGCCAAATGAATTGGTAATCGCGCGCCGCATTTCACCAGTACTGTGCGATTGTCTCTCCGCTGGGTTCTGGGCGGATGGCCGCGGATTCGGAGACTACTATCTTCGACGTCGGGGCAAATGGTGGAATCGACGCGTTTCGCGAGCCTGGTGGCGGCGAACCCTGCGCAATTTTACGAGAATCGTTTCGCTATCAAGTACACGTACTCCTGGCGACCGTGATATCAAGCAGAAGGAATCGCAAGTCCACCTATACTAATCGTCTCGGCAAAAAGACAACCTGAACTAGCCCTCTGGAGGCATCCAATGCGAACACGAGCCGTCCACCTGAGAGAGGTTTTGACGTTAGCATTTCTGATCTTAGCAATGAGCCTAGAGGCTGCTCGCCCTTCGAATGCCGCCTCCGAAAACATAAAACACGTGCCTCTCAAGAAGGTCGTGGATATTCCCATGCCGGGGCCGGCAGTCCGCTTCGATTACCAAAGCCTTGACGCCTCCCAAGGGCGGCTTTACATCGCTCACATGAACGCCGACCAACTCGTCGTCTTCGACACCAAGAAACGCGAAGTCGTGGCAAACCTTGATGGCTTTTCCCGTGTACACGGAGTTTGGGCAGTTCCGGAACTGGGCAGAGTGTATGCATCGGTGACCGGAGAGCACAAAGTAGCCGCTGTTGATATGAAAACACTGCAAACGCTCGCCCGCGTGGGCCCCATTAATTACCCAGATGGAATTGCTTACGCACCGGGCCCCCAACGTGTCTTCGTATCCGATGAACACGGTGACGTGGACGCAGTAATTGATACGAAAACGAATTCGATCGTGGCCAGCGTCCCGCTCGGAGGCGGTGCCGGCAACACGGTCTACGATTCTGGCTCCGGCCACATTTTGGTTGCCGTTCACGAGAAGAATGTAGTTGTGGCAATCGATCCGGTAACCATACAGATCATTGGCCGCTACCCCATGACCGGCGTTGAGAGCCCGCACGGAATCGCACTAGATCAGTCGGGACGGCTCGCGTTCGTGGTGGGAGAGGAGAATCACATGTTGGCCGTCGTAGACCTGAATACCATGAAGGTCTTGGCAACATATCCTGTTGGGGAAGACCCCGACGTGCTGGCCTTTGATCCCGGTCTCAAGAGGCTGTACGTATCCGCCGAATCCGGAAACGTTTTCGTCTTTCATGAAGACGGAAAGACACTTGTTTATGAAGGGGACATCTCAATCCCGCATGCCCATACAGTGTGTATTGACCCGAATACTCATCTTGTCTACTTTCCTTTGGAGAATGTCGATGGGCGTCCGCTCCTGCGAATAATGGAGCCGATTACAAGGCAGTGAACATTGGCTCAACATTCGATCTGCAGACATCGGCGCGGCGCGTATAGATAACGATGCTGACCATCGACTCAATGCCCAACGCGCTTAGAACTCTGACATGCGACGGGTGGCTCTTGTTCGTCACTCGATTTGTACGCCTGTTCGCTTATGGCTCGCTATCCGTAGTGTTGGTCTTCTATCTGATTGGCCTCGGACTGAGCGAGTCGCAAACCGGCCTGCTTCTTACCCTGACATTAGTCGGGGATACCGTCGTCTCCCTATATCTCACTACTCGCGCGGATCGGATCGGACGGCGGCGCATGCTCATCGTTGGTGCCCTCCTGATGGCCGCTGCCGGTCTGGCCTTCATCCTCACACGCAACTTCTTGCTTCTGATTCTCGCCGGCGCCATTGGCGTCATAAGCCCGAGCGGCAATGAGGTGGGGCCATTTCTCTCGATCGAGCAAGCCGCACTTTCTCATGTTGTTCCCGGCCGGACCAGGACAGAGGTGTTTGCCTGGTACACGCTCGCCGGCTCGTTGGCCACCGCGATCGGTACGCTATGTGGAGGAACTCTCACGCACGTGCTGCAGAAGACCGAACTGAGGCCTATCGTCAGCTACCGTGTTGTGGTTATTCTTTATGCCGCGCTCGGCATTATTTTGGCCTTCCTTTTTACGCGCCTTTCGCCGGCTGCAGAAGTAAATTCGCCGGGAGAAGAATCTACTTCTCCGCGGACTCTGAAGACCTTCCTGGGAATCGGCCACTCGCGCCACGTGGTAATTAAGCTCGCAAGTCTGTTCGCTCTCGACTCCTTTGCGGGGGGCTTCGTAGTGCAGAGCTTCGCTGCTTACTGGTTCTACCTGCGTTTCGGCGTAGACCCCGGAACACTCGGCGTAATTTTCTTCTGGGCGAACATCTTTGCTGGAGTGTCTGCACTACTCGCCTCCAGGCTTGCTTCCCGCTTCGGACTCATCAACACCATGGTTGTCACACACCTTCCGTCGAACATCCTGCTGATTCTTGTACCGCTGATGCCGAATCTCTCTCTGGCTGTGCTGGTACTGCTGGTACGCTTCAGTATCAGTCAAATGGACGTACCGACCAGGCAGTCGTACACCATGGCCGTGGTTAGCGCCGAAGAACGATCCGCAGCCGCCGGTATCACTGGCGTGGCCCGAACCACCGGTGCCGCGATCAGTCCATTGTTTGTGGGGTTCATGTTTGCTCGGCCCTCTCTGATTAATGTGCCATTCTTTATCGCGGGAACGCTGAAAATCATTTACGACCTCTTGCTCTATAGGGAATTTCTAAGCCTTCGACCGCCCGAGGAAGTCGGATAGTCGGGATTGCAGCGATATTCCCACAGCGCTTGGACCCAAACTCGGTGACGATCGCTAGACCGATAATCAGCCTGGCCGCAGCAACAGTCCCGCCATCGCCGCACAACGCTATGAGAACCGGTTCGGGAACTTTCCACCGAAAAAGCACGCCGCTCTTGCCGCGGTTCCCCAGTCCGCGATTCGCAATACAAACCCAAGAACGTTGGTTAGAAACTACTCATTCCTAACGCTATCTGTGGAGATCAAAAAAGCCAATCTTTACGCGGTTTTCACGGGAGCAATTCTGTGGAGATTTTCTAACGCCGCGGGCCGTAAAGGTGCGGTGGAGCACCTCTTTCGAGTTGGTCGCTAATCGAACGTTACACGGTCCAGAAAAGGGGCTTCGGGGAGATCAATGGCGATCTCCCCCAAGCCGACTTCTGGACAACGTCGTTGGAGTCCGCCTGAAAACGTGAAAACGTAACTTCCGAATTGCTCGTCGCTCGTTCAGAACTTCGGATTGCCAGGGCGGGTTCGTTCATCCATGCCCACCCCGAGTTGTCGATGCACGAGACACGAACCGCTCAGATTGCGGCGGATCATCTCAAGGCCAACGGCTTTGAGGTCACCATAAACCGCCAAGGTGGTCATCTACGAGGCGTTTGTGGAGGGTGAACTCGTAGCTCCCAAGCATCTCGCACGCACCGTGCACGACCGGTACTTCGAGCCGAAGTACGAGGAATTCCGGCCTCGAACGATCTGGAGTCTTTCCAATGCGTTCACGTCTGCGTTCAAAGAACTAGACCCCATCCCACAATTCAAGTCCTCTGCGAGGCTGCGGGAATTTCTGAGGCCCGGTTCTCACGCTCGTTCTAAGCCAGTCGGGCGGTCTCAGCGGGTCGCGCAGGCAGCAGCACGGGCGACAGCCCTGCGCACGAAATAGGTCGTTGGGAAGACGATTGGCGTCCCCCGAAACGGAAGGAGCGTCACATCAGCTTTCTTTCCCCCACACTATGATTTGCGTCCACCAGGGTGAAGAGCACCCCCGAACCAAGCGTGACTAACACGGCCATGTCCAGAGCTCGGCTCCAGCCTTGGTGCACTGCGATCGACGCCGTCACGGTGGATGAGATGACACCGCCAAGACTGCCGACCGTGTTCATCAGCGCTGAGAGCGACGCGGAATATCCGGGCGCAAGATCGATGCAGGCTGCCCAGAAATTCGCCGCAGCAAACATGGTGAAGCCTGCCGCCAACGCGATCATGGGCAATGCAATAACTGTCAGGCTGAGATGATTGCCCGTGTACAACAACAGGGCTGCGACGCCCATGCCAATCCATACCGCCGCCAGGCGCCCTTTTCGGCGATCGGAGACGCGGGCGACGCGGTCGGAAAACCATCCGCCGACTGGGGACAGCACCGCCATCGCGAGAAACGGCGCCGACGTCCAGGCTGCCGCGTGCATGATGTCCAGTCCTCGCACTTTTACAGCGTAGAAATAGAACCAGTTGTAATAAACGTAAAATGCGTAGCCTTGAAAGCCGTAGCCCAGAATCAAGGCCCACACTGAGACACTGGTGAGCATCTTGATCCAGGGAACTTCTGTCGCAGTTTGCTGCACGTGGGCGTTGGCGTTCTGCCATCCGGGGTGGATGGTCCGTAACTCTTGCTCGTTTACGCGCGGATTTTCTTCCGGCCAGTCGGTCGCGTACCAGTGCCAAAGCGCAACGACGACGAATGCAAGCGCAGCTGAGATTGCGAAAGAAACGCGCCAGCCCCAGTGGACCATCGTCCACGCAATGGCGATGGGAGTCAGCGTTCCGCCTAAGCCCAGACCGCACACTTGCAATCCGCTGGCGAATCCGCGTTCACGCAGCGCGGTCCAGGATGCAATGACGCGAGTTACGTTGGAGGACACCGCTGCCTCTCCCACTCCCGTGAGAAAGCGCACAATTCGAAAAACTGTGAGTGCGCTGACTCCTGTTGCCGCCGCGAACCTGGGCGCAAAGACCATCGCGCCGGATCCGACCGCAAAACAGAAGATAGATGCCGTCAGGGTTCGGCGCGGGCCAATGCGATCGCAAATATATCCCCAGGGAATCTGAAACAACGCATAGCCCCAGAGAAAAGCGCTAAACACGCCTCCCATGGCAATCGTGCTGAAGGAGAACTCTTCTTCAATGAACTTTCCGGCGATGCTCAGGTTCAGGCGATTCAGCGCCGTGACGGCCATGATGGCCATGACGATGCTGAGGATCCACCAGCGCACCGAAGTAGGGCGAACTGCCTGAGTCGCATCTCCGGACGGGTTGGTGCGGATCGGCGCTATGTTCGTCGTTTCCAAAACGCTGCTCAGACCCCCTTCCATTCGGTCTTTAAAGATCAAAGACTTAGCACGATTCTTTATGCAAGTCTTTGAGAAATAAAGAGTTACTCGTAAGGTATTTTGAAATGAATGAGTTAGCTTACTCTTTGCCTCCTTGTGGTGCTTTGCAATGGCTTTGATTGAGGGTTGAGTAGGTCTCCGCAAGCACAATAGTTAGCACAATGTCGCAGGCGCCGGAAGATGGAACCGCAGCCTTTTGGGACTGCGGTTCCATGAACTCCTAGAAGATCAGCTTCAAGCCGAGCTGGATTTGCCGTGACGAGGTGGAGGTGGAGCCAATCACCCCTGCGTTCCCAGCCGCAGACCCATCCGCGTTAAAGACCGTATTGTTCGAATCGTTGAGGAAATTGGGGGAGGCAAGATTGGGGTGATTGAGGATGTTGAAGAACTCCGCGCGGAACTGCAGCTTCAGCTTTTCCATCAACTGCATGTTTTTGAAGATAGAAAAGTCCACGGTTTTCAACCCAGGCCCGTAGAAGTGATTGCGGCCTGCGTTGCCCACAAGGTTCTGACAGAAGGTCATTCCTGATGGGGGTGTGAGCGTAGTGTTCCAAAAACCGCTCCCTGGGAAGGGCGGAGGTCCCGGATTTGGAGCAATGTTAGGTATGCAGTTTGTAGCCGCGAACGCGGTTGGGGCAAACGGCAACGTAAAGCAACTCGTGTTGAGATAGTTCGGGCCCCCGTGGATCGGGTTACAGCCCGGCACGAGGCTGGCGAGGTCCATGGAGAAATCGCCGTTGAATCCAGTGTTCAGAGGGTCGTTGCCGCCGCCAACCGTGGCCGTAAATGGAGACCCGCTGGTGGCCGTCACGATGGTACCCAGTTGCCAGCCGCCCATCAGCCAGGAGGCTACACCAGACTTGGGGCCGGGAACATCCCAAATGACCGTGCCAACTGCGACGTGTCGCAAATCGAAATCGCAGGCACCGATGCGGTATTGCTTGCTCAGCAACAGTGGCACGGCGACGGAAGTGGAATAAGTATCGCCGGTGACTGGGGCGGAACTGGTGTCGTCACACTTGGAGTACGTGTAGGAGAGCTGGCCCTGCAGGCCAGAACTCATTACCTTCTTGAGTTGTGCCTGTAGTCCGTGATAGGTGGACTCGCCGTCGAAGAGAACCGGACGGATTCCTGCACCTCCAGGACCTGCGGGGGTGGGACCGCCCAATCGGCCATTTCCGCCTCCCCAGTTGGGATCAACCTGATAGGCGTTCACCGGAATAAGAATGCCTGCCGATGTCGATACCGGTGGAACAAGATTGACGTCATCGGCAGCTGCCGACAAATGCGTGGAGCGGGATCCGACATAGCCGATGATGGCGGTCACGTTCGGAGCGACCTCGCGTTGGATGTTGAAGTTCCAGTTCATCACCAGAGCACGTTTCGGGTTCTGTTGCACATAGCGATTGCGGACGTTGTTTAGGACAAAGCTGACGTTCGGGTCGATGCCGCTGTCCAGCGTCGCGTTCTTGTCCAAGCCAATGACCTGATAAGGATAAGTCGCCGCTGTGTTCAAACCGAACTCGTAAGGAAGGGGGAGGACGTCGAACATACCGAAACCGCCGCGAACGGCCGTCTTGCTGTCCTTGAACGGATCCCAGGAGAACCCGACGCGCGGCTCGAAATTCTTAGTCGTTGGGTTCTGGGCGATAAAGCTGCCGACGTGCTGCGGCCCACACGGGCTGCTAGGGCTCGGCAATACCCCCGGCGTCGTACAGTTCACCAAGGTTGTGATTTCCTGAATGTTGTTGCCGGCGTCAACGGGAAGAGTTGTGAACTCATAACGGATGCCCAAGTTCACGGTGAGGTTCGGCCGGGCACGCCAATCATCCTGCAAGTAGCCCGCGACCACGCTCTCGCGGATTTGCACCTCATGCGAACCTCCCGGCGCCAGCGCGTTCAACTGGTTGGTGTTTCCCTTAACTGGATCAGGGGTTGGGCAGTTCGTGTCAGGAACGCCGAGCAAACAGTCCAGCGATTTATAGTTATTCATGCGGCCATTAGGGCTGAGTTTTTCAAGCACGTTGTAACGCATGCGCTCAAACGCGAAACCCACCTTAATGGAGTGGGTGCCGTGCGTCAGAAAGGCATCGTCGTAGAACTGGCCGGAAGTCCAGCGGTGGAGAAAACGATTGAGGCCCCCCAGCCCGATTGCGGTTGTGATATGACCTACTCCCGAGACGCCGATCTGCGGAGGAGCTGCCGCTCCCGGCGCAATTGCCAGGGTTGAATCGACTGCCGCTCCGGTGCCCGAAACCGGAGTGTTAATGTCTCCCCGGACCCGGCTGATGCCACCTCGAACCGCGTTGACCAGCGCCGAATTAAAGGTGTGGGTTTCCTCGAGGCTGAACATCTGGCGGCGTGAGAAAACCTGGTGGGTTGTGTTGTGCAGCGGATCCTCCTGGGATTGCGGCCCAGAATCCCAGAAGTAGCTCCCATCCATCGTGTCGGCCTTGCCAATCTTCTGGTCGACACGGCCCGTGAAATAGTTTTCATTCGAAATGGAGGGGAAGGCAACGCCGAAAGTCTGCGTGATTAGGTCCGAATTAACTGGAGTTCCCGCTGGCGCCTCAGGCCACAATTTCAAATAAGGTGCAACTGCCGGGACCGCCAGAGCGCGTTCGGCATCCGTGGGTACTGTGATGGTTTGCGAGACCGGCCGGTTTTGCCGAACTCCTTCGTAGGTGCCGTAGACGAAGGTCTTGTCTTTGATGAGGGCGGTACCGGCAGAGCCACCAAACTGAACGCGCCGGAAGGGCGGAATCGGGGCGCTCGCGGAGTCAAAGAAATTCTTCGCGTCGAAAATCTTATCCCGGTCAAAGAAAAATGCGGTTCCGTGGAGCCGATTGACGCCGCTCTTGGTGATGGCATTGATCACCGCACCCGATGTTCGGCCGTATTCCGCCGTGTAGTTGCTGGTAAGCACGGAAAATTCCTGAATGCCGTCGACACCGAGATTGAGGCCGGAAGCGCCTCCCGGGGCGCCGTTCGAATAATCATTGATGGTGACGCCATTAATGCGGTACGTGTTTTCGTTGGCGCGGTGGCCGCCGTTGGTCAACTGATTGCCAAATCCACGATTGCCTTTGTTCGCGCTGAATCCGGTTCCGACCTGGTTCTGGATGCTGGAGACACCGGGCTCCAGCGCCGCAAGAGAAGTCCAGTCGCGCCCGTTCAGCGGCAGTTCCCGCACCGTGGTCGCGTCCACCGTGGAGCTGATGGTAGACGAGGACGTCTGTATTTCGGGCGGGACGGCGGTGACCTCGACCGTCTGGTTGACCTGTCCGACTTTCAGACCGAGATTGAGCGCCTGTTGCGCGCCGACGGTCAGGGTAATCCCCTTCTGCACGACTTTGTTGAAACCTTGGGCTGTTATCGTGACGTTGTATATCCCTGGCAACAGGTTCGGCGCTGAGTAGAAGCCGTCCCCGTTCGTTGGCACTTCGCGCACTTCCCCAGTCCCCACATTCTTGATGGAAACGTTGGCGCTCGGGATTCCAGCGCCGGACGGGTCGGTAATTAACCCCGACAACGTAGTGCCGGACACCTGAGCTTCTAATGGCGCCGAAAAGAAGAGGTTCAAGCACAGCGCAAGCGCTAAGCATGTCGTCACACCCACAACTGCCTTAATTCTCGCCTCGATGATCATGGGAGCCCTCACTTGGTACTTACTGGCGCTGCAATTGATTTCCGCCATCTCAAGAGCGCCTGCCAGAAACCCCGTTCTGGTCGGGAACGGTCAAGACTGCAAAAGAACCTCGTTGGCGCTCGACAATTTGCATGGTGCGAGCGTCCTAGCGCAATGCTCCATGTGTCCAATTGAAAGCATTTCTGCATCCCTGAGCTTGTCATTGAAAGTAAAAGGGATGCAGCTTTCCCTCTCCGACTTGTTCTCGTTCAGAATGATTGGTGACACTCGTTATAGAGTGTCGGCATGCAAATTCGGGAAGGAAGGCCACCTCGCTCGGGGCAGTTGAAACGGGTGGGAGTGGAGTTGGGCCGGGCTGCTAGGGTGCGTTTGCTGTGGATGGATTACTACCGCACCACAGAGAACGTGGCTCTGACCTGCCGCCATTTCGGGATCTCTCGCCAGACCTTCTATCGCTGGCAACGGCGTTATGATCCGCTGGATCTGACGACGCTGGAAGACCACTCCCACCGTCCGCGTCGGATACGGCAGCCGACTTGGTCTTTTCCCTTAGAAGAAAAGGTTTTGACTTTGCGTTTGCAGTTTCCCCGCTGGGGCAAAGACAAGCTGGCCGTGCTGCTCCGCCGCCAGCAGATCGCGATCTCCACTTCCATGCTGGGGCGCATTCTCCTCCATCTCCAGCGGCAAGGTCGGCTGGTGGAACCACCGCGCACCGGAGTGCCCGGATCGCGGCGGGCGCTGCGGCCCCGTCGCTATGCGGTGCGCAAACCCAAGCAGTACGCGGTGTCCCAACCCGGCGACCTGGTGCAGGTCGATACTCTGGACGTGCGTCCGGTGCCGGGTGTGGTCTTCAAACAGTTCACCGCCCGCGACGTGGTCTCGCGCTGGGACGTCATTCAGGCCCACACCCGGGCCACCGCCACGGCCGCTGCCGAGTTCCTCGATACCTTGCAACACCGCATGCCTTTCCCCATTCGCGCCGTGCAGGTCGATGGCGGAAGCGAGTTCGCCGCCGAGTTCGAACAGGCTTGCCAGCAGCGCGGTTTGCACCTGTTCGTGCTTCCCCCGCGCTCTCCCAAACTCAACGGCGCCGTCGAACGCGCCAACCGCACCCACACCGAGGAGTTCTACCAGGTCACGCCCTGCTCGCTGGAAATGAAAAAGCTCAATCGCGAGCTCCGGCACTGGGAAAAAATCTACAACACCGTCCGCCCTCATCAGTCCCTGGGCTATCTAACTCCACACCAGTTCCTGCTCCAAATCTCATCCCAACGAAAGGAATGAAGTGTCACTCATCTACTGGACGAGTACACGACTTTGACCTTGGGTAAGTGCGGAGCTATACTCCAACCCGGCGTCTGAAACAACACATGGGTAGCCCTGCGGCGGTTGCTAGAATTCTGCATTTCGGGATTTTCGAGGTGGACCTGAAAGCTTGCGAGCTCCGCAAGCACGGTCTTCGACTCAAGCTCCCAGAGCAGCCTTTTCAAGTCCTGGTCGTGCTTCTTGAGAATCCGGGTGAAATTGTCACGCGAGAGGATTTGCGCAATCGCCTGTGGCCTGGGGATACCTTTGTCGATTTTGACCACGGCCTGAACAATGCGGTCATGCGCCTGCGGGAAGTTCTAGGCGACTCTTCCGAGAACCCTCGCTTCGTGGAAACCATCCCTCGACGCGGTTACCGTTTCATTGCTCCGGTCAAGGGTTCTTTTGCTCCAGGACCGTCAACCACTCGCCCTGAGTTGGAGACCGGGCAGGTTCCCGTCCAAGCGGCTACGCCACAACTGGTTGACCCGCTGGCCGCGGAGACTCCTTCAGAGGCAGCAAGTGTCCTACGGCGGCGCTCAGTAGCTATTTTGATCGTCCTTACTGCTGCCATTCTCGTCGCGGCGGGTCTACTCGGCGCCGGCCTAATTCGTTACGGCCGAATCGATGCGAATGAGACGAATCCGGTGCGAAACAAATCCTTGATCGTTCTGCCGCTCGAGAATCTTTCCGGAGACAAAGACCAGGGATACTTCGCTGACGGCATGACTGATGACCTGATCGCCAACCTGGCAAAGATCCGGTCGCTGCGCGTGATTTCCCGTTCGACGGCAATGGCTTACAAAGGTACGCGCAAGCCCTTGTCGCAGATTGCGAGGGAACTTAATGTGGATGCGGTCGTCGAGGGCACAGTTCTACGAGTAGGGAACCGTGTCAGGATAACCGCGGAACTGGTCCAGGTTTCCACGGACCGTCATTTGTGGGCCGATACCTATGAAAGCCAGATGGAAGACATCCTCACTCTGCAAAATCGAGTTTCCTCCGCCATTGTGAAAGAGATCCGCACCAACCTGACGCCGGAGGACGAAGAACGACTTGCCAGGAAGCCGGCGGTCGCGCCGGAAGGGTACGAAAACTATCTCAAAGGACGTTACTACTGGAACAAGAGATCAGATGAGAACCTGACTAGAGCCATCGGATACTTTGAACAGGCGACGCAGCAAGATCCGCAGTACGCCCTTGCTTACGCTGGTTTGTCCGATTGCTACGCTATCATCAGCGCCGAGATCTTCGGAACTATGCCCGCGGCGGAAGCCGCTCCCAGGGCGAAGGCTGCCGCTCTGCGAGCCCTCGAGATCGATCCCAAACTTTCGGAGGCGGAAACCTCGCTGGCTACTGTCAAGTTTAACTACGATTGGGATTGGAGCGGGGCCGCCGCTGGCTTCGCTAAGTCTATTCAGGATAACCCCAGCTATGCGACGGCCTACCAGAGATATTCGCTTTACCTGATGGCGATGGGGCGCCCGGAGGACAGTTTCGATCAGATTAACAAAGCCCGGGAACTTGATCCGCTCTCCATCAGCATCAATTTTAGTCTGGGATGGCGGCTCTATATGGCGCGGCAGTATGACCGTGCCATCCAGCAGCTTCGCAACACTCTTGAAATGGATCCGTCCTACGAACTGCCACATCTGGTCCTAGGCTTGTCGTATGCCCAGAAAGGCAATTTTGGTCTCGCTATTCCAGAATTGCGCAAGGCGGTGGACCTGTCCCATGGAACGCCGTTGATGATTTCGGCCTTGGCGAATGCTTATGCGCGCTCGGGAAACAAGGCCGAGGCTGAAAAACTCCTTGCTAACCTAATCTCGGAGTCGAAGAACCAGTACGTTTCTCCCTACTATTTCGCGCTTGTGTACGTGGGTCTGGGGGAACCCGAAAGAGCGATCGATTGGCTCGAAAAGGCGTTCGGCGACCGTTCCAATGGTCTGGTGTTTCTAAAGGTGGAACCCGAACTCGACAACCTGCGTTCAAACCCACGTTTTGAGGCCCTGCAAAAGAAACTCAACTTCCCCAGCTGATGCTTGATCTGAAAAGCGAAATCCATTTCACAGGGTGAAACGGCATGCGCGTCCACCAAACTTTAGTGAAATTGTAATGATGGAAGCGTCAGAACCCGTCAGATCGAATACACAATGGACAACACGTCCAACCTTGCCGCCGATTAAAGAATCGAAATTAAGGAGAGCACTTTCAAGACGCCGCAAGTCCCTCCTGTGTACCATAATCCGTACGTTCTGAGACGTGCAGCTCGCAGACCAGAATTCAGGTCCAGTTGTCAGTTTTCAGTTTTGCCGGTTTTCGACCTCAGGGAGATTACAGCTGGCGTCCCCGTCGCCCGACTGGGCACAAACTGTGAGTGACAGATCTCCGCAAGCCTCACGAAACCACGCATTCCTCGCAGCTCGAGTTGTGAAGGAACTAAGAGGGGTCGCTTTTGAGCGACCTGGCCGAAGCGCCTCTCTGACTAGAAAACTATCCGCTCCGTCACATTGTCACGAGTGTGTTGACGCCGGGTTCCGATAGCTTGCGGCTCGATCCAGATCTCGCGATTGTGGCTCCTTGATTTTTGAAATCAGATGTTGACTCATTCCCACCACAGTGCTAAATTCTTAGCAGCTATGGCTAAAAATTTAGCATCTGCTGAGTTAAGCCGAAGAGAACGACAGGTTCTGGACGCCCTCTACCGGGCCGGACGTGCCACGTGTGCCGAAGTGCAGAAGACGATGACAGACCCGCCCAGCTATTCAGCGGTTCGGACGTTTCTGCGCATATTGGAGGCGAAAGAGCTAGTTCGTCACGAGCAAGATGGGCCACGATACGTTTACATCCCAACGGTTGAGAGAGCGCGTGCGAGCCGATCGGCTTTGCGCCATGTCCTGAACACATTTTTTGGAGGTTCGGCGACCCAGGCGATCTCGGCCCTGTTGGACGAAGACTCGAAGCATTTATCGGAAAAGGACTGGCAACGACTCAGCGTGATGATTAAAGAGGCACGCAGGGAGGATAGGTGATGTCCGGATCGAGTGTCGTTCCACTTCTGATTGCGTGTGGTTTCCGCGCCAGCTTTCCAGTGGGCCTAGGCTGGGTTGTCACGCGCCTACTCTCCCGCTCATCCGCGTCAACGCGTCATTTCACGTGGGCTTGCGCCATCAGCATTGCAGCCCTTTTACCCATCATGACGGTTGCGATGCCCCACTGGAGTGTTAGCACGCCCGCGCCGCTGACACGGCTCGCGTCCCCGGCGCACATAGAAGCTGTTCCAGCTACTCAATCGAGTGTTGCCACGACGGAGCGAATAGGGCCTGATGCAACGGTCAGGAAAAACAATCATCGGCCAGGAGGATTCACTCCATGGGAGATTGCGATCTGGATCTGGTTCACGGGAGCAGCCGGGATTTTTTGCTATGTGCTGATGGGGCACCTCGTAGCCTGGCGGCTCTACCGGACAACACGAAGGATGCAAAAGCCGTGGATTGAAGAGGCTGAACAGTTGGCGCGAGAGCTACGAATCAATAGGGGTTTGTGCTTCGTTGAATCCGCAAAGGTTTCAGTGCCCCTGGTACTATACCTGTGGCGTCCGGTCATCGTGATGCCTGAGGCCGCCGCCCAATGGCCGTGGGGCCGCGTTCGAGCGGTTCTGTTGCATGAGCTCGCGCACATAAAGCGCAACGATGTGCACATACAAACCCTCGCGCAGATGGCTTGCGCCGCCTACTGGTTCAATCCGCTCGTCTGGTTTGCCGCGAATCAGCTGCGTCTTGAATGTGAGCGAGCGTGTGACGACTCCGTGCTTATGGGCGGCACCAGCGGAGCCGATTATGCGACACATCTTTATGAGATTGCACGCGCGGGCTCAGCCCCGGCTTCTGCGCCGTTTGCAATCGGACTCGTCGTTCATCGCTCGCAACTAGAACAAAGGCTCGTTGCCATCCTGAATCCGAGAACGCCGCGACTCTCGGCAACGGTTCTTGGCCGGGTCATGGTGGCGCTGCCTGTGCTGTTTGTGGCGCTTGCAGCGGGTGCAATACAAATTACGGCCCGAGCGATCGAGGTTCCTCAAGCCAAAACGCAGCCTGTGCCAACTGAGGTGAACGATGTAGGGAGTTCCGCCTCGGGAGAGTTTCATTGGTCGGCGGTGATGCGTGAACACCAGACGGTCGAAGTACGCATTGCGCGCGGGTCGATTCGTGTTCTGCCAAGTGAGGATGATGCGGTGCGTGTGGATGCGCACACGGACGATCCGCACAAAGGCAGAATTCAGGCAGTTGCCACTCCGAGCGGAATGAAGTTTTGCAGTGTTCTTACGACGGTTCACGGAGCACTCAATGCTTGCGAGGCGAGTGAGGAGACATCGCACGATCAGGACCACCTGTCGAAGACAGACGTCGTTCTTCACGTACCTGCTGGTGTGCATGTTGCAGGGAGCACCTTGAGTGGAGACATCACTGCGGAGCATCCGGGTGCTGAGATCAACATGGCGACCATCGACGGGGATATCACGTTGCAATTGGCGGCTGAGGAAGGTGCAAATTTCAGCGGGAACGTCATCGACGGTTCCATAGACTCCGTTTTTCCGCTAGAGGACAACACACCGCCATTGCCACCCGGCGTTAAACGGGCCTCGAATGCGCCCAGAATTGTGCATGCGATGGTGGGGGCGGGCGGTCCGCGCCTCGCCGCGGTCGTAGTGAACGGCAACATTCGACTTCTTCGCCAGTAAGCGGAATCGCGGGTCAAACGTACGACTTCATAGTAAGGACAGTTCACCCAGAAGGAGAAAACCCTATGCATCGGAATCGCAAGCGTGTATCCATGAGTGCTAAAAATTTAGCATACGTCCTGATTGTACTTCTCAGCACAATCGGGCTTGCCAAACCGCAAACCGGCCGCGAAGCTGCCCAGGAAGCGAGGATTGAACGCGTCCTCGGCGGATTGCGTCCGCCGATTGCGATTAAAGGCCAGCCTCCGGTGAGATGGAAGCTGGCCGAACGGATGGCTGACAGCCATGTTCCCGGACTCAGCATTGCGGTGATTGATGACGGCAAGATTGCATGGGCTCGGGGAGTTGGAGTGAGAGAAGCCGGCACCAACGAACCGGTGACTACTTCGACGCTATTTGAGGCACAGTCCATCAGCAAGGCAGTTGCAGCGACGGCCACTCTGGTCCTCGTAAACTCTGGGCGGTTGTCGCTGGATGAAAGCCCAAATATCTACCTGAAATCCTGGAAGCTCCCGTACAACGAGTTCCAGGCACACGAAAAAGTGACGTTACGGAGAATTCTCAGCCACAGCTCGGGGCTGACTGTTGGCGGCTTTGCAGGGTATCGAACTGGCGAGGCGCTTCCTACTCTCTTGCAGATCCTTAACGGTGAGAAGCCGGCGAATAACCCGCCGGTTCGCGTGGATTTCACTCCGGGTTCAATGTCCAGATATTCGGGCGGGGGTGCCGAAGTGATGCAGCAGCTTTTGATGGATGTGACCGGCCAACCGTTCCCCGAATTGATGAAACGGTTGGTGCTGCGGCCGGCAGGCATGACGTTGAGCACCTACGAGCAACCTCTTCCAAAAGCGCGATGGTTCGACGCTGCCACCGGCCACGATGGCGAAGGAGCCGTCATAAAAGGCAAATGGCCGATTCACCCCGAGATGGCGGCTGGCGGCCTGTGGACGACGCCGACGGACCTTGCAAAATGGGCGCTGGAAATCACCCAGGCTTGGAAGGGAGGTGAAGGCAAACTTTTCTCGAAGTCGATTGCGACCGAGATGCTTACCGTTCAAAAGGCACCTTACGGTCTGGGTGTGGAGCTTGCTGGAACTAGTGAGAGCCTCGAGTTCTCTCACGGAGGATCAAATTCCGGCTTCCGTGCATTCCTCGTGATGTGCCCGGCAGTCGGGAAGGGTGTCGTGATCATGGCCAACGGAGATCGGGCCGACTCTATAATCGGAAATCTGATTACTACCATTGCGAGTGAATATCATTGGCCCGCACGAATGCAAATGGAGCGAGAAGTGGTCTCCCTTAGTAATGCGCAACTGGATGCTTTGGTCGGGGTTTATTCTCTGCCGCCGGGACCATCAGGTGCGCCGGTCACTTACGAGGTGGCACGGGAGGGGAATAGGTTGTTTACAGAGCTTAAAGGATTGGGCTCCTATCCTAAAGGCGAAATCTTTCCCGCAAGTGCGACCTCCTTCTTCAGCCTTGTCGGGTTGGATGTTAATTTCACGCTCGACAGTTCGGGACGGGCGACTAGCCTCAAAATGGGAGAGATCATCGGCATCCGTAAGCCATAATTGTGATGGTTCACCTCGTGAGTCGTCGGGTAGCGAACCCACAAAGACTGATTTGGAGGGGTATGGAATCCAGCGCCGACGGAGGAATCGCCAGCCACCGTCGTCTGCACCATCTCTTCTGGTGAGCTGAATCGAGCGAGTCGGTAGTCCGCAGAGGCGCCTGGATTATTAGAGCGGAACGACTCCTGTCCCACTGATGCAGGTTCTCGCCCTCATCCTTGAGAATACGCGAAAGGTCCGGCTCTACACATTGTCCCTGGCGTGTTTACGCCCGTGCTCGCCAAACACTCGAAATCGTTCTCGCTCATCGACTGCATCTCGGTTGGCGTTGATCGAATGCAGCGGAACTTCGAGCCCATGCGAAAGCAGGTGGAAGCCTGGCAAAGAAGTGAACTGACGGACGTCACCGCCAAGGTAGTCATCTACGAGAGAGCGCGTGCCCTTTGAAGCGCCAGGTCGAAATCATCGACACGGAAGAACAACAG
>Ga0193751_1000305_pt1 | contig 41311 bp, 37 predicted proteins | sample L1c2metaG_FD_143050 | JGI IMG/M metagenome (GOLD analysis project Ga0193751, IMG submission 143050) | Soil microbial communities from a riparian zone of the East river system, Colorado, United States - L1c2 | ecosystem: Environmental > Terrestrial > Soil > Riparian zone | place: USA: East River...
AAAACCAATGATTCAATGCCTCAATGATTCAATGCCTCAATAAAACTATGCTGAATACATTCATGGTGTATGTGGAAAATAAGCCGGGTGTCCTCACCCGCGTGGCTTCGCTTTTTCGCCGCCGCGCCTTCAATATCGATTCGCTGACGGTGGGGCGGACTGAGAAACCAGAGGTGTCGCGCATGACCATTACCGTCGATGCCGACCGCGACCAGGCCCGCCGCATCGAAGCCAATCTATACAAACTGGTGAACGTGCTACTGGTCGAGAACATCACCAATCAACCGGCCATCATTCGGGATCTGGCGATGATCCGTGTGGCGGCCACTCACGATGCGCGCTCCCACGTGCTGGAACTCGCCGCCGTGTTTCGCGCGCGCGTGATCGATGTCTCTCCCGAATCATTGACCATCGAAATCACCGGCGCGGAAGACAAGATCGACGGACTGCTCGAAGTGCTGCGTCCTTATGGTGTGTTGGAGATGGTGCGCACCGGCATCGTCGCCATGCGGCGTGGCAGCAAGTCTAACGACGCCGCCTCTGCGACGGAAAATGCGGCGCAAGGCTCCGCAGATTCAAGCTCCGCAAATTCGGGCGCCGGCAACGACGATGTCTCCTACTCCGTGTAGGACTGCTGATTCGTTGAAAACCGGAGTGCTAGATCTCCCCGCCGCCAACTCAAAAGCTTACCTGACTCGTTAGTCCTAGTCATTACTCGTAGTTATTACGTAATTGTTCCTTGTGTTTCCCGGTGTTCCTCTGTGTCCCCGGTGGTGAAGCTCTTGCGTCCTATGCCGACGCATAATCCCGAATCCTCTCCTCAACGAAGTAGGCGTTTCCCTTCTCTGGGCGATTGACTCCTCGCTAACGTGAAATGGACTGCCCGCACGCCTCCCGATTCGTGCGCACCGTGAGAGTTTTCTAATTTGACGGGACCTTCCGTGCGACCAAGGGCTGATGGAAAGAACCGAAGATCGAGGTCAGGCTGCATTTCTGTGCTCAAGCGAGGGAAGCGCCGTGCCGATGGAGAAGGTATTCGCTGGTAGTGATTCCGACGACATGGCCAAAGCGTGTCTGGTCGAGAACTAAGTACCGAACAATTTCATCGCCACCGCTGACAGGCTTCAGGACAGGAGACATGCAACCAGTTCGCATATTAATCGTCGATGATTCGGCGGTCATTCGAAGGTTGCTCGGCGATCTGCTGGCATCGGAGCCGGAGATCGTCGTCGCTGGCACGGCGGCGAACGGCAGTCAGGCGCTGGCCCGGATTCCAGAGGTCAAGCCGGATCTGATTACGCTCGACATTGAAATGCCCGGGATGGACGGACTGGAAACACTGGTAGAGATTCGCAAGCTCTATCCAAGACTACCGGTGATTATGTTCAGCGCTCTTACCGAGCGTGGTGGGACTGCAACCCTGGATGCGCTGGCGCGGGGCGCCAGCGACTATGTCACCAAACCCTCCCCTAGCGAGACCCCGGAACGTTCGCACGAGCGGGTGCGGGAGGAGTTCCTGCGGAAGATCAAGTCCTTGTGCGCCGTGCGCCAGCCGCGGCAAGGGCCTGCGCCAATTCCCATCCCTATCCTTGTCTCCGGCGTCTCCGCGCGCCCGCAGGCGCGGATCGACGTGGTCGCCATCGGCGCGTCGACTGGTGGACCGAACGCGCTGACTGAACTGATCCCGCAATTCCCCGCGGATTTCGCCGTGCCCATCGTAATCGTGCAGCACATGCCACCCCTGTTTACGCGTCTGCTCGCCGAGCGTCTCAATACGCTCGCCCCGCTCAAGGTGCAGGAAGGCAAGGAAGGGGCGAAATTGCAGCGAGGTCAAGTCTGGATTGCGCCCGGCGGCCAGCACATGACAGTCGATCGCAAAGGGACTGAATTTGTGCTGGGCCTCAACCATGATCCTCAAGAAAATTCCTGCCGCCCCGCGGTGGATGTGTTGTTCCGCTCGGTGGCTCAAACCTACGGTGCGAATGTGCTGGCGGTGGTGCTTACCGGCATGGGGACGGACGGCACTCGTGGGTCGGCCGTCATACGGGAGGCGGGCGGAGAGGTCATCGTCCAGGACGAAGCGTCCTCGGTGGTTTGGGGCATGCCCGGAAGTGTGGTTGCCGCGAGCCTGGCCGATCGCATATATCCTCTGGCGGGCATCGGGCCGGAAGTTGTGCGCAGGGTGTCGGTGCGGAGAGCTTTAGCCACCTTAGCCACCGCCGGCCGCCCGTGAAGAACTTCAGAATTTATTAAATGATGCCCATCGAAATCGCAAAACCTGGCGCGAGTCTGGAGTCAAACCCGGGCGATCCAGCGTATTTGAAGATCCGCGATCTGATTTACCGGACCTCTGGAATCTATCACGCCGAGGAAAAGTTTTATGCTCTGATCCCACGCTGTGCGCGCCGGATGGTAGCGCTCGGCGCAGCCAGCGCCTCCGAATATTTGGAACACCTCACGATGCGCGCAAACCGCGCCGCGGAATTGCGCCTGTTGCTGAACGAAATCACCATCAGTGAAACCTATATGTTCCGCCACCCCACCCAGTTGGATGCGCTGCGCAACGTGATTCTTCCCCAGATACTACAGGCCAAGGGCGCTGTCACCCTCAAACGTCTGCGCTTCTGGTCCGCCGGCTGCTCGACAGGGGAAGAGGCCCACACGCTGGCGATGTTGTTGCTCGAAGAAAAAGACAAGCTGCTTGCCGGTTGGACCTGGGACATTCTCGCCACCGATTTGAACGATAATTCGCTCGAAACCGCACGCGCCGGCATTTACGGACAGTATGCTCTGCGCGATACCCGCGAAAAGCTGCGCCGGAAATACTTTAAAGATATCGGCGACAAGAGGCTCCAAGCCAATGATGTGCTCAAAGCGCAGATTCGCTTTGACCGCCTCAACCTCAGCGACGACAGCAAGATGCTGTTCCAGAAGGGGCTCGACATTATTTTCTGCTGCAATGTGCTGATCTACTTCGACCTGGCTTCGAAGCGCCGTGTCGTGCAGCATTTCTATTCCAGTCTATTGCCCGGGGGCTACCTTTTCCTGGGACAGACAGAATCTCTGTTCCAAGTGGACGATTCGTTTCGGCTGATCCATTTCCCTGGCACGACGGCGTACTGGAAACCGACAGCCGCCCAGGCCGCTGGAGCCCAAAAATGAGCTTGAGAAAGCTTCATGTGTCCGGTGAATTCTTGCGGGCAAAGAAAAACGCCCTGAGCGGTTAAGCTCAGGACGCCTTCGGCAGCCCTCCCCCAGAACTGCCAAACTACCTGCTCATCCTATGTCCGTTTGGCCCTGCTGTAAATGTCACCTTCGTAATGTAAGGCTGGCAAATGAGTACCGCGGGTCATGCGCGGAGGTAACGTTACTTCGCGGAGTGACTAAGTGCTATTTGTCTGAAAGCAAGAGGAAAAACCCATCAAAAGAGTACTCCCGGTGGTCCTCAGTTACTCGGCTTTTGGCCCTGCCGCCTTGTACTTGCTGGACTGCATCGGCCAGACGCTTCAGATAGAAGGGCTCGGCAAGCGGCACGTTGTGTGCGGGCAGAAGCAACTTAATTTGAGGTTCAAGCGCAGCCAGTTGGGCAGCGGATCGCGCGTAGGCGGCGAAGTCGGTCTCGGGAGTGAAAAGGTAAATCGGTCCGGGATAAAAGGTGTCCCCGGTAAAGAGCAATCCGCTCTCGCGGTCGAGAAGGACCACTGAGTCCGGCGTGTGTCCCGGTGCAAAGATCACTTCCAATACACGTCCGCCAAGATTGACCTGCTCACCGTCCTGCAGACTGTGTGTGCTCTTCCATGGACGGATCGAATACGATTTTGAGGTCGTGCCCGGCGGCAGTGCTCCGCACAGACGCTCGCGGGCAAGCGCATCGCGCGAGTAAGCGTTGCTTTCGCCACGCATGTTCTGACGCGTGTAGGCCAGATCGCGATTCCATATCTCATGAAACTCGGCGTTGCCGCCAACGTGATCAAAGTGGGTGTGCGAGTTGATAACGGTTACCGGCAGGGGAGTAAGTCTGGCGACCGTGGCGCTGATCTTTCCCACTCCCAGACCTGTGTCGAAAAGCAGGGCGCGCTTTTCCCCAAGAATCAGATAGGAGATGACTTCTTCAAACTGCTTCGGTTCGTAGATGGCGAAGACGCCCGGCTGGATGCGGTAGATTTCGAACCACGGTTCATCGCGCAGAACGCGTTGTAATTTGGCGTACTCCGGCCTGGGCAGCTGCCGGCACCACTCTGGGCGAAGAGGTTCTGCGGGTTGCTCCGCAAAACTTGCGACGGAGAGAATAGAGAGAAACGCCGCAAGGCAGATCGTCAGAAGCGTGCGGATCACTTCTTAGCCCAGGTCTTCTTATCCCAGGTCTTTCCGCCGTCGGCGCTGCTCCAGATTTCGTTGTTACTGGTCGAAAGTAGAATCTCCGCCGGACCGCGGATGCCGTCGCGCAAATTGCCGTGCATATTGCCGCGCAATTCATCGTTCCGCATTTCAATGTGAGTTATATCGGAGCTAAGTGTCTGCGCTCTGATGGAAGGCTGAACCTGCACCCAAGTTACTCCGTTGTTGGCGGAGTGGAAGAGTATGCCCGCCCGCCCGCCTGTCCATACATCCGCGTCGTGACTCGCGTAGCACAGTAATGGATGATCCGCGTGCAAAGCGTCTTGCCAGCTCTGGCCGCTGTCCAGCGACCGTTGCAGGACACCCCCGGTAATCGTCCAGGCGACATTGTGCGCCGGAGTCGGGCTCGCAGTGGACGCCAGTTTCGCGGCGGACATCACGTTCCTGGCCAGCGACTTGGCTGGCCCCGGAACAGCGGCTGTCTGGGCCTTCTGCTCCTCATTCCCTTCCATCTCTTGCTGCGGCGCCGGCTTCGCCTTTTCAATCGCTGGTCTCTCGTTGCGAGGGGCATCGTTCCGCGCCATCAGGGCGTTTTCGGCAGAAGGTTCTGTCGTTGCTGCGGCGGCTGCTCCAGAAACCTCGACGGTCTCAGTCGCTGCTCGACTCCTTCGTGTATCGTAATCGTAGGCTTGGGCGCTGGCCGATGGCGCCGCCGACAGCTTGTCTGCCATCCCTGAATCCTTCTTGTTGTCGGCAAGCAGCATGCCGGACTCCGCTTGAGGCGATGGCGTCACAACTCGTCCAGCCTTGAATTTCTGGGACAACCGCAATTCTGACTTTGGTCGTGCTTCGTCCGTCTTGGCCGAGGCTGCGGATTGGTCGGTTGGCGACGATGGGAGCGACGACGACTGCGAGCCAGAAGGTGTCGGCGCAGTGGTCGCGACCTGCGGGTTCACGGAAGGCAGCACCACCTGATTTAGTTTCCCTGGATGCACCAGAAGAACTGCGGCAGCCACCACAACTCCCGCTGCCAGCGCGGCCCAGCGCAGAGTTGGCCAGGCAAAGCTTAGCCTGTGTGGCGCGGGCGCCCCCGCCCGCGAGACAGTTGCCCCGACACCAGCCTCGTCCGCAGCCTGAGGTGCGGTCTGGGGCGGCGCCATGTCCGCAGCCGGAAGCGCCAGAGCGACCACATCGCGGCAGTCTCCGCAGAGCACGAGGTGTTCGAGTACGCCGTCGCGCTCGGTCGTCGATAACGTTAGTTCGGCAAAAGCCGCCAACAGATCCGCATCCGGATGCGCTGGCTCAGGCAAAGCGGTCCGCAAGCGGTCATATACGATCTTGGGTACTTCAGTCATGTTTCCTTAAGTCGGTGCTTTCAGTCATTTCCGCCAGTCGTTTCCACTAATCACGGCTTCCGTCAATCAGGGCTCCCGTCACCTGCGTCCTGTGCTGGGACCTTTCTCCCAAGGAACGGTTTCGCCCCGGAATCTTGCGTCAAACGCGAGCGCAAATTCAACTGTAGGTCCCGCACGTCGGTTTCCAGCGCTTCCGTGGCCTGGGCATGGCTCATCCCCTGCATTCGCAGCCCCGCCAGAATGCGCTTCCGGAGCCCCGTTGCCAGCCGTTCGAGCCGCCGGCTGACGCTTGATTCGTGCAGTCCCAGGGTGCGCGCGATTTCGGCCAGCGTCCGTCCATCCAAATAATAAGACGCCAGCGTAAACCGGTCCTCTGGCGAAAGTTCCGCGAGCGCTTCATCGGTCGCCGCTTCCAGCAGTTGGTCTTTTGTGCGATCTGAAGCGAAAGCCGGTTCAGGGATGGCCGCTGCAAACTGCACACCCTCTTCCGTCTGCTCTTCCAGACTGACCGTGCGTTTCTGCTTGCGATAGCGATTGATGAACTCCTGCGCCATCACCGTGCGCAGCCAGCCTTCGAGCGAACCGCGGCCGGTGTAGAACACGAGCTTCGACCTGCGTACTCCATCGCGCGCGTTCACGCCATACAGATCGGCGAACAGCGAATCGGCCAACTCCGCGGCATGTGCGCCGTCGCGCGTGATGTGCAGCGCCATGCTGTGTAGCCTCTGGCGGTAGCGGCTGATGAAGTCCTGCCACGCCCGCTCGTTTCCCGCGGCACAGGCGCGCGCCAGCGCCAGTTCCTCCAGACGCAACCCGGCGCAGAAGGTGGCTTTCTGTTCGACTGAAATGTGGGAGGAATTTGCGGACGAATTTTGCGATGCATTCTGAGCCGAATTCTGAAAAAGATACTTGCGCAGAATTTCGTCGAGGATTGCCGAGAACTGCTCCGCGCTCACGTCGTAAGCCGCAGCCCCGCTGCGCTCGTAGAGCGCCACAGCAATCTCAATGTCTGCTCCTTGGCCGGATTGGGCGGGCTTTGACATTTCCTGGCTTGGCGTGTCCCAGATGATGCTAGCAATTTTTTAGACGCAAGGATGAAGAAATCGTACGTTCTTCGGTCAGCGAGCAGAGAAAGACACTCCTGGAAGACTCGCGGATGAGTTCCCCGGCACGCTCTATCTTTGAAGGGGATGGGCGTGCCGGGGCGGCGGCACACGCAGAAGGTCGCGTGTACGCGGGAGCATCCGTGTCTGCACTGGTGTCTTTATTGCTGGGGAGGCCCAATTATGCGGCTGGCGATGGTAGTTGCTGGGATCGCTCTGTTGGTGGTGGCGGCTGTTGTGGTTCCGTGCCTGCTGCAAGCAGGCGAAGTGGCACCAGCGTCTGGTTATTCGCTGCTTAGCCCGATTCGCAGTGGCAACCTGACCGTTTTTCCCGTGGTAGCCAGTAAGTCGTATGACACAGTAGAGTTTCTCACCCTGGATGAAGGCCTGCGCAGCGGCGACGTTGTCGTGACTGAAGCTGGCCAGGCGCGTGGCCTCATCCGTCACCGTCCCCGCGACCCGGCCATGATGCATCCCATACGCGATGCAGAAGTGAATCGGCTGGTGCTGGTGAATAACTCGAAGCGGCCGTTGTTACTTCTCGCGGGCGAGATAGTTACTGGCGGCAAGCAGGATCGCGTGATCGGCAAAGACCGAATCGTTCCCCCCGAGAGCGATCCGGTCGACCTGAGTGTCTTCTGCGTCGAGCCTGGACGCTGGGTGGCGGCGAACGGTAAGAATGAATTCAGCGGCGGCGGCGCCGCTGGCGGTGTCGTGGCTTCGTTTGGTGTGCGCGGAAGCGCAATGGCGGCCAAGAATCAGCAGCAGGTTTGGGACAACGTAGGAAAATCGAAGCAGGCAATGGCCGCGATTGTTCCAGCTCCGGCTGCTGCGGAAGTGAACGCGACCACCTCTTACGCGCGCGTTATGGAGAACAAGGAAGTACAAAAGCAGGTCGATGCCGTTGCCGAGCCGGTGCGGCGCAATTACGAAAGCGTTATCCGCCAACTGCGCGATAAGAATGCGGTGGGCGTTGTGGTCGCCGTGAACGGAGAAATTGTCTGGGCTGACATTTTCGCGAGCACGCAGTTGCTGCAAAAGTACTGGCCGAAACTTGCCCGTTCCTATGCAACCGAGGCCGTGGTGACGCGCGCCAAGGGCGGAGAGGCCAGCAGCAAAGACGCGCAGAAGTTTCTCTACGAACTGCAGGGCCGCCACGAAACGGCCGAAACCGAGCCGGGCATTTATCGCCAGTCGGAAATCACCGGTGACGGCTTCAAGGTGTTCGAGCTAACGTCGCTGCTGCCGAAGACGGGCTTCCCCGTGCACGTGGCCAAGATGGCCGACTAAGAATTGCGTGCGTGGGATGTCGCCCGTGTGGGGACGGGCGCCTCGCCCGTCCAAGCCGAGCGCAGCTCGGCAGCTTACACCGGACCCGCAGCAACTACGTCTGCGCCAGTCCCTTGAGGACGACGTCATTCGCGTCATACGCCAGATTGAGCGCCGGCAATTCGTCGCGCGTGAACCAGCGAACATCCGCTGCATCGCTCCCCGCTTTGAGATCGCCGCTAACCGGACGGCACAAAAAATCAATCAGCACATAGTGATACCGTACCCGTCCCTCGTCGCCGCGGATCACACGCTCATACACGCCCAGGATCTCATCCGTCTCGACGACCAATCCTGTCTCTTCGCGGGCTTCACGGACCACCGCTTCGCGCAGAGTTTCACCGCATTCGAGGACGCCGCCCGGCAGGGACCACTCCCCAAGCAGCGGCGGCTGTCCGCGGCGGATCAGGAGGACGCGGTTCTCATCGCGATGATGATCGCGATGATGATCGACGATCACTGCGCCGACGCCGACCAGCGGATTGTCAGGGTATTCGCGGCCCATCTGAACGTTGAGATCACATGCCGTGCAACATGTATAAAATTCGCCCGTCACTCTTTGAAATCCGAACCTCGGCTACGCCCCCATCACAAAACGTTGTAATTCCTCCCTTGCCGTCTGGACAGTGGAGCGTACCAGTGACGGTCCACACTCCGTTCTTCAGCGTTGCGGTGAAGGGTCGTTCCAATTGGATGTGTTTTTCCCCGTAAACAGGGGCCAGCACGGCTTCTGCGATCTTCACAGCGGTCGTTGAGTCAGGCACATAGCCCGACGCCGGCTTGTATCCCTGAGCAGGCAACCCCGAAGCGAGCAGAACCGTACCAGCTAGAATTACCCACGATTTCATTTTGTCACCTTCATTACAATGACGCTCGGCTACATTCGAACTTGCTCGGCAATCTCGGAAGCGGAGCCGATTATTTCGCGCTCACCTGATATTGCTCGATTTTGCCGTCGGGCATAATCCGTTCCCAAACCTCGACCGTCTTTTGCGGAAAGTGCACTTCAAACAAGCGGAACGTCATTCCTCCGCGATCCTGCTTGTAGGTCTGTGTAAACTCCATCGGCGATCCCAGCGGCCCGAGGCTGCTGGCGAAGTCTTTGAGCGCCTGTTCGGTGAAGTAACTGTTGCAGTTGTCGGTGAACAAGGCGCGATTGATCTTGCCCCGCTGTAAGGCCGCGAATATTTCGCGGGACTGATCCTCCTGCTTGCCGGCATCGGCTTCACGGAAAAGCAAGGCGGCAATCTTGCGGGCAATGTCGCCTGAGGCATCGACCGAGTCCTCATTGACGAGGACGACCACAGCGATGTGTGCGTCCGGAAAGACCAAGTTGTGCGCGGTAAAGCCGGAGACTTCGCCGCCATGCTCGATGGCGCGCTGTCCGGATTCCTGTCGCACGTCAACGCCCAGGCCATAGCGCGTTCCCAGACCGTTCTTAAGTACGACTTCTTTTTCCATCTGCGCGTAGGAGGCTGGCCGGAGCACGCTCTGATTGATCATGCTGATGTCCCATTTCGCCAGATCTTCGGCGGGCATGGCGAGTTCACCCGCGGCAAACAGCCAGCCCTTACCCTCTTTTGGCGCCAGTCGCGGCGGCCCGAGGGCATAGCGCAGGTATCCGGTCGCGTCGGTTTCGGTGAGCCGATTCTGGTCGATGTTCATGACGCTCTTCATCCCCAGCGGCGTGAAGACGTGCTCGCTCAGAAATTGCAGCAGAGGTTTGCCGCTGGCCTTCTCTACGATCAGTCCCGCAATCCCAAAATTGGTGTTGCTGTATTGCCAGTCGGTTCCCGGATCGAAATCAAGCGGCTTGCGCGCCCACTGATCGAGAATTTTGTCGGCCGTGATGGCCTGCAGCATAAACGGCGGTACATAGTCCTGCGGCCAGTAGTCCTGATAGCCGGAGGTATGTGAGAGCAATTCACGAATCGTGACCTCGTTGCCGCGGCTCAAGTTCGGAACGAATCGCGACACAGGATCGTCGAGCGAAAGCTTCCCCTGTTCCGCGAGGAGTAATACCGCGGCCGCCGTAAATTGCTTGCTGATGGAACCGATGCTGTAGCGCATCGAAGGCAGCGCCGGCGCGTGCGGCTCGATGCGGCCGTCGCCATACGCCTGGAGATAGGTGATCGCTCCGCCTTGCACAATGGCGACCGAGGCGCTCGGAACACCGGTGTTGGTCAGCGCCTGCTTTGTGATCGCATCAATCTTCTCCCGCAGCGCGGCGGAGATTGGCGCCGGGGTTTGCGCTTGCAGAAGCGAAGTGGCGAGCAAAATAAAAAGACAAATGGCGCGCAGATTTCTTGGTCGCGACATGGGATACATGCATCTCTCCTTGGGAGCCGGAACAGTATACGGCCTTCGGTCGGCAGTCCGCAGAGTGGCTTTTTGGTGCGAATCCACGGTCGCTGTGGTCACAGGCAGCTGCCGAGCTGCGCTCGGCTTGGACCCTTCGACTTCGCTCAGGGCAGGCTCGCGAGGAGCCCGTCCCCACACGAGCCTCGCGGAATTACAATAACGACCATGTCGCTTCAAGAATACAAACGGAAACGGCGCTTTGAAGAGACTCCTGAGCCTCCGCCCAAGGTCGAAAAGCAATCGCGGCGTCGCTTTGTCGTGCAGCGCCACGCCGCTACGAGACTGCACCACGATTTTCGGCTGGAGATGGAAGGCGTGCTCAAGTCGTGGGCAGTCCCCAAAGGACCGTCGCTTGACCCTGCGGACAAGCGTCTGGCGATGCAGGTCGAGGATCATCCTGTTTCGTACTACGATTTTGAAGGCACCATCCCCGAAGGCAATTACGGCGGCGGCACGGTGATGGTTTGGGACGCAGGCACGTGGGAGCCGCTGTCGCCGGTTCCCGTCAATGGCGAGTTCGTTCCGGGCACAGAGAAAGAAGCGGCTGCGATGCTGGCCAAAGGTGACCTGAAGTTTCGCCTCAAAGGGAAGCGGCTCAAGGGCGATTTCGCACTCGTGCACATCAAGGCCCGCCGACCCGGAAGTAAGGGAAACGAATGGCTACTGATCAAGAAAAAAGACGATCACGTCGTCGCTGGGTTTGACATCGACTCGTACGACACTTCTGTCCTCACCGGTCGCACTATGGCGCAGATCGCGGGCGATGCGGGATCCGCGGAATGGACGAGCAGTCGCCCCGCATCCCGTGGGAAGCTGAAGGCAGCGTGGCTGGCGGACGCAATCGCGCGCGCGGATCTAAAAAAAAAGAAAGCGGCAACCGCGGAAAGCGCAGAGGACACGGAGAAAAATAAAAAAAAAGACCCTAGACCGGCGGCGCGAAGTGTAGCTCAGGCCAAGGACATCGCTCCAACGTCCAGGGCTGCCGCGCCCGGGGAGGCTGATTCCAAATCCAGAAGTAAGAAATCTTCTGCGAACTCTGCGGCTAAAGCTATACCAGGTGCGGAGCAGAGGCCCATGCCCACGGTCATCCACCCCATGCTGGCGACTCCGACCGACAAGGCTTTCGACAATCCTGACTGGCTGTTCGAAATTAAATGGGACGGCTACCGCGCCATCGCCTTCATCGAAGACGGCCGCGTGCGCCTGGTGTCCCGCAATCAGAATGATCTTACTGCGCAGTTTTCCGAGCTCGGCAGCTTGCCGCAATTCGTAAAAGCGCAACGCGCCATCCTCGACGGAGAGATCGTCGCGCTCGATGATGAGGGCCGGCCGTCGTTCAGCCTGATGCAGCAGCGTACCGGATTCCAACCGGGCAAACGCCGTCTGCCACGGCGCGAAGGTGTGCCCGTTATCTACTACGCGTTCGATCTGCTCTACCTCGATGGCTTCGATCTGCGCCGCGTCGCGCTCGAGCAACGCAAGCAGTCGCTGCAAGAAAAAATTGTTGCCGGCGGGGTTGTTCAATTTTCCGACCACTATGCCGAGAAGGGTCGTGATCTTTTCGAAGCGGCGAGGCAGCGCGGGCTGGAAGGCATCCTCGCCAAGAAGCGTAGAGGCATTTACGAAGAGAAGCGCTCGCGCGATTGGCTGAAAATCAAAATCACGCAGCGTCAGGAGTGCGTCATCGGAGGCTACACTGATCCGGAGGGAAGCCGCGAATATTTTGGCGCGCTGGTGCTCGGCTTGTACGACCAGAAGGGCCGGCTCATTCATGTCGGACAGGTCGGCACTGGGTTCGATCACAAGACGCTTAAGGAAATATTTGCTCGCTTGCAGCCGCTTAAGACGAAACAGAATCCGTTTTATGGAGAGATTGGCGGATTGCGCAAAGTTCAGTTTGTACGGCCGGAAGTTGTGGCGGAAATCAAGTTTGCCGAGTGGACTCACGAAACTGCGGACGGCGGTGTGAAGCTGCGGGCGCCGGTATTCATGGGACTCAGATTCGATAAGTCGGCGGAAGAGTGCAGGCTGGAAGAAGCGGTTGCGAGCTAGGGGGCGACCCTCGGCGGCTAAAGCCGCGGTCAATTTTGCGGTCCCTACGGCGCGGCTGAAGCCGCGCCCCTTCAAGACAAAATCAAGACCCTTAGAACGCGCTGCCGCCGCCGCCACCGAAGCCGCCTCCCGAGAAGCCTCCACCTGAAAAGCCGCCTCCTCCGCTGAAGCCGGAGCCGCTGGAACTGGCTCTGGGGGCGGAGACGAAGACCTGGTGCATGTCCGATGCCATGCTGTGCATGGAGCTCGAGAAGAAGAGCGGACTGAAGCCGGCATAGCCGTTCGGCGAAACGTACCAGTTGGGCGGATCTTTTATTATCCCGTCGAATGCCTGCGCCCAGTGATGCTCGACGCCCAGCGCCATGGCGTAAGGGAGAAATTTCTCGAACGTGTCGGGCGGCATGCGCTTGATGCGGTCGGCATCGACGCGATTCATGAACTCCTGAAATCCGAGGACAGCGATCCTGGTGCGCGCGCCGGCCACCGTCTTCGCCGTCATCTGGCGCGCGAAGAGCCACCAGAACAGGGCGGAAACTAGAACGCTTCCAATCAGCAGCGGAATGGAATTGAACAGGTTTATCCAACCCATGACTTGCACGGCGACCACGAGGATCGCTATGGCGACGCCGGCGACAATGCTGTAGCCATTTGCCGATTCCGGATCGAGCGTATAGATTCCCTTGTTCTTGAGCGCGAGCATGATGTCCTGGCGCACGACGGGAATCACGGTGTAGAAGCGATTCTTCAGGCTGGATAAGCGGGTTTCAGTGCCGTCGACAAAAATGTTTTCCAGCATGACGCGTTCGTGCGGCGTGAGGTCGGAGCCCCACTGCTCGCGCGGTTTCAAAAGGTGGAATAAATAATCTTTGTGGTGAAATACCAGAAAAGTGTCAACTTTTTCCTCGATCTTGATGTAGCCGCGCACGGCGAGATCGACGATTGTGCTGGTGATATCGCGGGGATGGATGGTGTCATCGACCAAAGTTCCGGCTTCGGCGGGACAAATGCCTTTGGGCGGTTCGTACTGCGGGGCCACGGACACGCCGGGATCGGGGTCGCGTCCCACAGAATGCCAGAGGGCGAACATCACAGCCAGCGTCAGCAGCGGCAGGAACACGATGGGATTACTGCTCAGGAACCAGCCCAACTTCGTGAGCGCGGACGGAGGCTTGAGCACTCCCTGCGGGATATAAATGTCGATGGTGACGCCGCCGTGCATAGGAAGCGCGTGGGTGGTTTCGAAAAGAACGTCGGCGCCTTTGACTTCGGCGGTCGCGTCGCTTTGCCTGGAACCATAGGCGCCGGTGAAGGCCTGAGCGCGCAGTCCGGCGGCATTTTCGGGCAGGGTCACGAAGGCCGAGGCATGGTCGATGGGAACCGGCCAATCGTTGCCGGTCACGTTCCAGTAGAACTCGGCGTAGTTATCTCCGGAACTATCTCCGGGACTATCGAAAAAGCGGACGCCATTGCGAACGGAGTAATCGATGTTAACGACGCGCGTGGTGTCGACCGCGCCGGGAATGTAGATTTTGAGATCGCGGGTGGCTCCGGACTTGCTCGAATCGTATTTGAGCTTGCCTCCATTTTCGTCGGTGACGCTCATGACGTTGAGAAAGAGCGTGTAGTTGGTTCCGTGCGGTCCGGGATATTCGACCGGGATGGTGCGGTGAATGCCGTGCCACTCACCGACGAAGGCGAGCGTGATTTTTTCGCTGACCAGGGCGTTGCCATCGGCGGCGATGGAGATGGTGTCCTTGAAATCGGTGACGCGCCAGTTGCGGAACTGGGAAGAGGCGGGGACGGCGAGCGCCAGCAGTAAGAATAAGACGAGCAGTCTGCGATGCGTATAGGCTCCGCGAAACATTTTAGAACTTCACCCTCATAGCGAATCCAGAGTTGCTGTGGCCCACAGACAGCTGCCGAGCTGCGCTCGGCTTGGACGGGCGAGGGCGCCCGTCCCCACACGAACACAGTACTCTAGAATTTCACCGCGACTGGTTCGCGATCGGCGGCAGCGGTTTCGAAGAACTGCTTTTGCTGGAAGCCGAACATCCCGGCCAGAATATTGGTCGGGAAAGATTGAATCTTGGTGTTCAGGTCGCGCACGACGGCGTTGTAGTAGCGCCGGGCGTTTTGAATTGCGTCCTCGATTTCGCTGAGAGAATTCTGGAGTTGCGTGAATTCCTGCGAGGCCTGGAGTTGGGGATAATTTTCGGCCACGGCAAACAGGCTTTTGAGCGCGCCGGTGAGTTGATTCTCCGCAGCAGCCTTGTCGGCTGGGCCTGTGGCCTGCATGGCCATGGAGCGGAATTTGGCGATGTCCTCAAACGTACTTTTTTCGTGGGCGGCGTAGCCCTTCACAGTTTCGACCAGATTTGGAATCAGGTCGTGGCGGCGTTTGAGCTGAACATCAATGTCGGACCAGGCTGATTCAGAGCGCACGCGTAGTTGCACCAGGCTGTTGTACATCCCGACCAGGAAGACGCCGAACAAAACTATGACTGCCAGAACAATCCAGGCCATGCAGATTCTCCTCGATGCGGATTCAAGGGGACGTTAGCACATGGAGGAGAAAGTTTCAAAGTTTCAAGGACTCGAAGCAACCTTGAAACTCTGCAACCTTGCAACCCGGCCTTACTGCCTTGGAGCGTAGTATCCGCGGCGGGCGCGGACTTGGAGATCTTTTTTCACGGCAGTGATTTCGATGGAGCGGTAGCGTCCATCGGCATCGAAGTCGGTGGGCTTGTAGGAAACGTCGTACTGGCTGCGCAGTTCGTCTTCAATGGCGGCGAAGGAGTGCGTGATGTCTTTCATCTTGTAAGGGAAGAATGCGCGGCCGCCGGTGGCGGAAGCGAGGTCTTCGAGAACTTTGTCGCCGCGCAGGATCAGGCCGCTGTCGTCGGTAGAGATAGCATAGATGAGAACTTCGGCGCGCTGCGCCATTTCAATGGCCTGGGCTCGTGTGTATTCGCTTTGATTGTCTTCTCCGTCGCTCAGGATGACGATGGCTTTTCGAATGGGATGCTCGGAATGTTCGCGCAGCAGCTTTTCCTTGCAGGCTTTGTAGATTGCGTCATAGAGCGCGGTGCCGCCGCCATTGCTGAGGCGCTGCACGCCGGCAGAGAGTAAAGGCACCTTGTCGGTGAAATCCTGGGTGAGGCGGCTCTCTTTGTTGAACCCCACGACGAATGCGCGGTCATAGCCGGGACGGATGATGTGCTGTAGAAATCCGATGGCTGCTTCTTTTTCAAATCCAAAACGGCCCTGCACGGAGCCGCTCATGTCCACGAGTAGGCCCATCTCGATGGGCAGGTCGGTCTCGCGACGGAAGTTGATGATGGTCTGCACCGGCTTGTGATCGTCGAAAATAGCGAAGTCGTTCTGGTTCAAATTGCGCACGAATTTGCCGTGCCGGTCCGTAGCTATGAACAGAACGTTGACTTCATCGACGCGCTTCGTGATGGTGAGGATGGGTTCGTCCGCTGCGCTGGCGGCGGGAAAGGCAGCGGCGGTGCTGGAGTCGACCGCGGCGGCAGAAGCGGCGACGACATAAGGGCTCGTTTGGGCGCATCCGGCAACGGACAGACCAAGGACCAAGACTATCGCGGATATGATGAGTGCGAATCCGCTCGGTGCCCACTCGAATTTGTTGTGTTTCGTCATTCTTTCGCCTTCGTTCTCGGATCTTGTTCGCGCACCCTATGAATATCGGAACCTCCAAATGATTCGATGCACGCTGGGGGCCGAAAAACGCAAATGCGCGGTTCAATCGACTCTAGGCCGTTATTGGGTGCAAGTCCAAGTTACAAAAGGAGTACGCAGACGGTGCGTCATTTAACCACAGGCTGCTCAATAGGTTGGCAAAAGTTTTCAGGATATTTTTTTCATGATTGGATGAGCTCCGTGCAAAAACTTCTAAATGCTGACCTACATTTGGACCTGTATCCTGGAATGGTGGCGGCACCGGTGCTGAGCAGGCTACAGTGATAACCTGAAAACCGCAGGGGGGCCGTATCCGGCCTGGAGTCGCGTATGCATTTTGAACAGTTCTATCTGACCTGTCTGTCGCATGCCTCGTACATGATCGGATCGGAGGGCGAGGCCGTGGTGATTGATCCGCAGCGCGACGTGGACATCTATCTGAAGGCGGCCGCCGAGCAGAATCTTAAGATCCGGCACATTTTCGAAACGCATCTGCACGCCGACTTTGTTTCCGGACACAAAGAGCTCGCGGCCCGCACGGGCGCGAAGATCTACATCGGAGCGCAGGCCAATGCCGAATTCCCGCATGTGCCGCTGAGCGACGGTTTTGAAGTGAAGATGGGAGCGGTGCAGATTCGCGCGCTGGAGACGCCGGGCCACACGCCGGAGAGCGTCTGCCTGGTGATTACGGATGAAAAAGAATCGGCGCAGCCCTGTGCCGTTCTGACCGGCGATACGTTGTTTATTGGCGATGTTGGACGCCCGGATCTTTCGAAGACGCACACGTCGCGGGAACTTGCGGGGTTGCTCTACGACAGCCTGCACGAGAAGTTGCTGGCGCTGCCGGATGCCGTAAAGGTGTATCCCGCGCACGGTGCAGGTTCGCTCTGCGGACGCGCCATGCGGGCGGAGCGCTCGTCCACGATTGGCACGGAGCGCCTTACGAACTACGCCCTGCAGATCGCGAGCCGGGAAGAATTTATCGCGCAGTTGACTGCGAACCTTCCGAGTCGCCCTGACTATTTTCTTGAGGATGCCGAGATCAATCGCTCGGGCGCGGCGACGTTGACGGAACTGCCGCCGCTTCCGGCGCTTTCTCCAGCCGAACTGCAGGCGCTGTTGCAGCAGAATGGCCATCTCAATGTCATTGTCAATGTCCTTGACGTTCGTCCAGGAGACGAGTTTGCGGCAGGACACGTGCCAGGGTCGATCAACATCGCGCTCTCGGGACAATTCGCGTCGTGGGCAGGAGGGATTCTGGGGATCCACTCCAAGCCAATTCTGATCGGCGAAACTGATGCGCAGATTGAGGAAGCTCGGATGCGATTGACTCGTGTGGGCATCGAGGAGTTGCGCGGTTGTCTGGCCGGCGGGGTGGCGGCGTGGCAGAAGGCTAGACTGCCAGTGGTAACGACGACGCAGATCTCGGCGCGGGAACTGAACGAAAAACTACGCGAGGGAAGCTTGTGTACGGCTGACGTGCTTGACGTCCGTCGCGAAGGTGAATGGCAGGCGGGGCATATCGCCGACGTGGAATGCAGGGCGCTCGATACATTTCCGCACGGACTGCCTGCAATGGACAGTCGGCGCCCAGTTGCGGTTCACTGCAAGAGCGGATATCGCAGCATGATTGCCTGTAGTTTGCTGGAGCGCGCCGGCCATCGCAACGTGATGAATGTGGTTGGAGGCTTCGACGCGTGGCATGCCGCAGCCCTTCCAGAAGTTTCGGAGCTTCTGGCCAAGGCATGATGCACCGGGATGTCGTTACCAGCATTGGTGGGTTCGCGGTTCTTATGGCGCTTCTCGCATCGTCCAATGACGCGTCCAATACCGCGCCCGCCCGGGTCCCAGCCACAGCCATTAACGGCTTGTTCGCAAAATTCGTGAGTGCGCACGAGCCTGGCTGTGCGGTGCTTGTCGTCAAAGATGGCCAGCCGGTATTCCGAAAAGGTTACGGCGTCACCGATCTGCGAACCTTGCAGAAGATCGGTCGGGAAACGAACTTTCGGCTGGCGTCACTCACCAAGCAATTTACCGCCATGGCAGTGATGCTGCTGGTCCACGATGGGAAACTGCACTATGAAGACCGTCTCACCGATGTTTTTCCGGACTTCCCAGCTCATGGAAAGGCGATCTCGATCCGCCATTTGCTGAACCACACCTCTGGACTGATCGACTACGAAGACATCATGGCGAAGCAGTATGTGGGTATTTCCGATGACAAGATCCCACAAATCAAGGATGCCGGCGTGCTCGATTTGCTGAAGCAGCAGACGGGCACGAAGTTCACGCCGGGCACGCGCTGGGAATACAGCAATTCGGGTTATGTAGTGCTGGCGATGGTGGTGGAGAAACGGTCGGGGATGAAGTTTGGCGACTTTCAGCGCCAGCGAATTTTCATGCCGCTCAAGATGATGGACACTCTCGCGTACGAGAAAGGCAGCAATGAGGTCGCGCATCGCGCATACGGACACACGAAGACAGCGGATGGATGGAGTGAGACCGATCAGAGTTCGACTTCGGCTACCCTCGGAGACGGCGGCGTTTATACGTCGCTCGACGACTTGGAGAAATGGGATGCCGCGTTAAGCGCTCACACGCTGCTCACCGCGAAAGAAATGGAGCCGGCACTGACCGCGGTGGCCGCGGCGAACGGCGCTCCTCTGCAGCAAATGGACGGCAGCCCGGCGCCGCTCTATGGCTTTGGATGGTTTCTCGATCCGTATCGCGGGCATCGCCGCTACTCTCATTATGGCGAGACTGTCGGGTTTCGGAACTCCATTCAGCGCTTTCCCGATGACCGTCTGACTGTGATTGTCCTCTCCAATCGCGCCGAGGTCGATGCCCCCGCTCTGGCCGAAAGCGTGGCTGACTTGTACTTCGTGAAGCATTAACGGAATGTCTTTAGTCGACTGTCCGTTAATCGCTCGTGGCGGCTTGCGCTTTGGCGATGGGCGTTTCGCGGCGAGTGGGAAGGTGAGGCAGCGCCTCCATCAGGCGGCGGGTGTAGGCATGGGCGGGCGCAGTGAATATCTGCTCAGTCGGGCCGCACTCGACAATCTGGCCTTCGCGCAGGATGGCGATGCGCTGGCAGATTCCGGCGACTGAAGGCAGATCGTGCGAGATGTAGAGGATCGACATGCCGATCTCGCGATTCAGCCGCGCGAACAACTCCAGAATTTCGGACTGCGTGATCACGTCGAGCGCGCTGGTCGCTTCATCGGCGATTAAGAGCGCGGGGCGATGCATGATGGCCATGGCGATCAGTACGCGCTGCGCCTGGCCGACGCTGAGTTGAGATGCGCGCTTGCGCAGAAAATCTGGATCATCCGCGTCGCTGGGCAGGCTGACGCTTTTCAAAGCGGACTCGATGGCGCGGTCGCAGTCTCCGCTTGTGGCGGCGCCGTCGCTGTGCGCGCGCCAGGCCTCTCTCAGTTGCGTGCGGATTTGGAGCACGGGATTGAGCGAGGCTAGAGGGCTCTGAAGCACGAGGCTCAGAGAACGTCCGCGGAGGTTGCGCAATTCCCGTTCGCGCATGGCGAGCAGATCGGCGCCCTGAAAAAAAATGTTGCCTTCGACGATGGCGCGTTGGCGGCCGAGTAATCCGAGGATGGCGAGCGCCAGGGTACTCTTGCCGGAGCCACTCTGTCCGACTAGGCCAACAACTTCGCCGCGCGCGATTTCCAGCGAGACGCCGCGGAGAACCGGGGCTTTGCCGGGATAGCGCACGGTCACCTGCGCAGAGAGCAGGCTCGCTGCCCTATCGGACACGGAAGCGGGCGTCATTGTGTTTTCAGACTCACATTCGCCAGTTTGGCAAACTCATCCCTCTGGCGGAACTGAAATACGAGCAGTGCAGCAATTGCGCCCAGTGCTATGTAGACGACGCCCGGACCTAGCCATGCCCATGTCGGTTTTTCCGGACCAAAGAGATTGAAAATCCACGGTGCAAGACCAAGGATTGATACTGCAATCGGATGATCCTTGCTCAAAAGGCCGACTAGGACACCAGTGAGAATAGCGATCACCGGACTGAAGATGAATCGAACCATTGGCGAAAGGTGTGCCTCGCTCGGTCCCGCCAAAAATGTGTAGATAAGGTATCCGCTAAGGACGACCAACGAATGGCTAATAATAATCGCCATCACGACCAGCAATACTCTTCGTAGCATCTAAACCTCCCTCGCCAGCCGCTTGCACGGGCCGGCCCTCATCGGCTCGCCCGCGTGCTTGCATTCAGGGTGAGGCGCTCGGCGTTCCAGAACGTCTGCGGAGAAAGGATTCCGGGATTCGCGCCTTCCACCGCGCTGGAGACGGCGGAGAGCGCATTCTGATTGACCAGATAAATAAACGGCGCCTCTTCGGCGGCGATTTCCTGCACGCGATCGAAACTCTCCTTTCGCTTCTTCGGATCCGCGGTGGACGCTTGCGCGCGCATCAGCCGGTCAACCTCGGCCTCCCAGGTGGTTTCCGGAGACTTCTGCTGCGGATTCCAGGCGTGGTTTTCGGCCGAGCTCAACCAGATGTTCATCTGACCGTTCGGATCGAGGTCGACATTGCGGAAGCCGAGCATCGCCGCTTCGTAATTAAATTTCTGCGAAATGCGCTCGATGAGCGAGGGAAAGTCGAGCGTGACCACGTTGACCTTGATGCCGAGCTTTCCGAGATCCTCCTGCACCATGACGGCCATGCGTTCTCTCGGCTTGTTGCCCGCATTGGTGACGATGGAGAACTCGACGGCGTTGCCACCCTTATCGAACAACGCGCCGTTTTGCACGTAGAAACCGTCGGCTTGCAGGCGTTTCAGCGCGGCGTCGGGACGATACGGTTCGGCTTTGAGTTTGCTGTTGAACCAGAATTTGTTGGCGGGCGACACCGGGCCGACGGCGGGCTGGGCATGACCATTAAAGACCACTCGGCTCAGATCTTCGCGGTTGATGGCTTGAGAAATCGCACGCCGGAAGTTGGCGGAGCGGAACCAGGCGCGCTTGTACTCGGGGATCGGAGCGCTCGCGACCTGGTTGAACCACATGAAATCGGAATCGAGCGAAGCCCCAGCATCGTGCGCGAGCCCCGGCGAACTGGCGGCCAGGCGGTCGAAGTAATCGCTGTCGAGGACGTTGATCAGATCAAGTTCTCCGCGCTTGAAGCGCAGCATCTCGACGTCGCGATTCGATTGAATGTCGAGCCGGATGGAATCCAGATAGGGCAAGCGGTGTCCCTGGGAATCTTTTTTCCAGTAGTTGGGATTGCGGCGGAGGAGCACGCTCGATCCCGCTTTATATTCCGCAACTCGAAATGGCCCGAGCACGGCCGCCTCCTTTTTAGGAGAACGCCCGGACATGATGGCAACCTGGTCGAAAAGACGCTCGAGTCCGGCAAGCGGTGCGGGAAAAATAATGGCGATCTGATCCGCCGCAATGATTTTGGTGCTGACGGCGCCGCTTCCGGATCGGAATGCGTCTCCGGTCGAAGAGTGCAGCGCGGGGTCCATGAGCCGTTGCATGGTGAAGGCAACGTCCTCGGAGGAGAACGGGCTGCCGTCGGAAAACGTAATGCCGCGGCGGAGTTTGAACGTAATCTGCTTGCCGTCTTTCGAAACTCTCCATGACTCGGCCAGTTCGGGTTCGAGGTCTTGCGTTTTGCGGTTGGCGCGTACCAGCACACCTCCCGTCAGATAGCGGATTGAAAGTGAAGAATCGTCATCGACCAGGAGCGGATCGAAAGTCTTCGGCTCGGAACGCAGACAGAAGCGCAACTCGCCGCCGCTTTGGGAGAAGGCTGAACCGGATGTGAGAGTAAGAGAGACAAGAGCGAAGCAGAAAAGAAATCGTAAGAATGCACGGCGGCCGATCATATTCGTACTCATGCGGTCACCTCCTCATTAGACAAAAGCATCTGGAATGACGTCATCACAACAATCAGCAGCAGCAACGGCACCAGCCGCCACGGCTCTTCGCGGAACGAAATCAAGCCTTCCAGTTCGCGCAGAAGACTTCCCCAGGAAGGCAGCGGTTCGGCAACGCCCAGGCCGAGGATGCCGAGATTGGCTTCGCTCAGGATAAAAACTGGAATCGAAATCCAGAACTGCGCGTACAGAACCGGTTTCAGATTGGGCAGAACATGGACCAGGAAGAGCCGCGGACCGTGCAATCCCGAAGCCCGAGCCTGCAAAACAAAGTCGGAGTTGCGCATGGCATCGGCGCTGGTTGAAAGCACGCGCGCCGAAGCGGCCCAGCCGAGCAGGCCAAGGATGAGAAACGTAATCAGAACCGAGACCAGCGGAGAAACGTTTAGCGGTAGGAGCGCGCGAACCGTGATCAGCAGGAAAAGCCAGGGTAGAGAGAGAAACAGGTCAGTGAAGCCTCTGGCGAGTCGCAGCCAGATTCCCCCCAAGTATCCTGCGAGCCCGCCGACCAGCGCTGCCAACACGGTAGAGACCAGAGCGGCGGCGGGAGCAAGCAGGAGCGAGATGCGCGTGCCGTAAAGCACGCGCGCGAAGCGATCGCGGCCAACTTCATCGGTGCCAAGCAGATGCTGATGGGAAGGAGGCGCACTGGGGGCTTCGCGAAATTGTTTGGAGTATCCGGCGGGAGCCAGCCAATTCGCGCCCAACGACACGGCGCACACGGCGACCACTGCGACACACGCCAGCTTGCGGGCTGCGTTCATGCGTTCGTGCTGCATTTATGCTTCTCGGGGCCTCAACATGTAAATCATTACATCGGCCCCCGAGTTCGCCAGCAAGGTTACCAGCGTAACCAGCGCGGTCAGGTTCACGAGCAAGGGAAGATCTCGGGAAAGCGCAGCCTGCCATGCGAGTTGACCGATGCCCGGCAGCCCGCATAAGGCTTCTACCGGAATGCTTGCGCCGAGAGCGATGCTGACGGTGATGCCGGCGAGCGCGATCATCTGCGGCCCGGCGACTGGAAGCACATGCCAGGCCAGGATGCGAACTTCGCCGAGTCCCCGGGCGCGGGCGGCGGTGATGTGCGGCAAGGTGTAGGCCTTGGCAAGCAGGTTCCGCGAATAGCGGTAGATCTTGGGGAACACGATCAGAGCGATGGCGAGATATCCGGGAGCGTTGAGGATGACGGAGAGCAGAGCCAGCACCGCCGCCGGAATGCAGAGGAAAGCGCCGCTGACCGTGGTACCCAGAATTTCATAAGCCGGACGGCGCCAGAGGCAGGCTGTGAAGGCGAGAATCGAAGCCAGCATCCACGCCAGCAAAAGGCCAACGCCAACCACGCGCATGGTGACCGGCCAGCGCTCGCGCAAAAGAGTTTGCACGGGCTGGCCGAGGGCATGAGAAGTGCCGAGATCGCCGTGGATGGCTCCGCGGAGGTAGCCGGCGTAAAAGCTGAGAATGTTGTGTTCACCGGCGCGCGACTGTCGCAAGGCGCGCACACTCTCGGCGTTCAGGCCGGGATCGAGTTCGCGCTCGTCGGCATCGAAACCGGGCGCCAGGCGCACCAGCGTGGCTGAAAGCAGTCCGCCCAGCAGGACGAGCGCGGCAATGGCTCCAAGTTTTCGTGCGAGGAGCAGAGCGATCTTCCATGACAACGGTTTCCGCAGCATTTTTGGCAGAGCCATGGGAGCGTCCTAGTTCACCGTCGTCCCGCGCGCGCGCGAGGACGGAAGGTTCCCGTCGCGAGCAGGTTCGGAGTGGTGAACCTGTTTCATGGAGTACATGCGGCGGTCGGCTTCGGCGAGCAACCGCTCGACGTCGAAACTATCCTGCGGACAGAATGCCGTGCCCACGCTCAGGGCAACGAGATTGCGGCCGGCAATTTTCCTGCCTGCTTCGATGGCGAGTTGATTCAGACGGCTGGATTTTTCGCTGGCCGCTTCCGGGCTCATCCCAGGAGCGACGATTACGAATTCATCTCCGCCCATGCGGGCAACATAGTCGTAGCCTCGGCAGGATTCCTTCAAGTGGCCGGCAAAATCCTTCAGCAGGTTGTCGCCTTCAAGATGGCCATAGAGATCGTTAATCTGCTTGAAGTTGTCGAGGTCGCAGACCATCACCGCGAGTGAAGTGCCGGTGCGGCGGCAGCGTGCAAGTTCGCGCGACAGATGTACGAATAACGAGCGGGCATTGGGCAGTCCAGTCAGGTAGTCGGTGGTTGCCGAGTCCTCGGCCTGCTGATACTTCAGGGCGTTTTCGACCGAGAGCGCGATCTTCGAGGTGACCGCGAGCAGGATGCGCAAATGATCGGGCGAGAAAGCATCGCGGTCGGCACCGTACATGGCCAGCACGCCGACCATGCCATTGAGTCCTTCGAGCGGCACGGCAAGAATCGAGCGGAGCGTGGTGAATTTTGCGGGATCGCTCACATATCCGGCTTCGGCCTCGGGATTGCCATTGACGATCGGCTTGCGTTTTTCGGCGACCCAGCCGCACAGTCCTTCTCCAAGGCCGATGTTCAGCGACGAGAGCTGCCGGAAGTTATCGCCGCTCACCAGTTCGGGCAGCAGCCTGCCGTCCTTCAAAAGAAACACGGCCATCGAATCGTAAGGAATCATCTTGCGCAGCCGCATGGAAAGCACGGAGAGCGTCTCGCCGAGGCTGAGCGAGTTGCCGAGATCCTGGCTGAGCTCGAACATGGTTTGCGCTTCCTGGCGGGCCGACGCAATCGAGGAAAGGAAATCCGTCTCGTTCGCCGCGCCGGGAATCGGAGCAGACTGCTCGAATCCCGCGGCTGGCTCTTTGCCGGCCTCAGCGCGATCGTCAGTCGATGCCGATTTCGATGTCGATAGAGTCGCTTCCTCCGCTGAGATCGAATCCGAGTGCACCATCATTTCCAGTTCCAGATAACGGCGTTTCAGGACCTCGACAATCCGCGGCTCAAAGGCCGAGCCCGACATGGAGGCGACCTTCTCCATGGCGGCATCGAGCGACACGGCGTTTTGGTACTGGCGATGCGATGACATTGCGTCCAGGCAATCGACGGCCGCGAGCACCCGCGCGCCCATCGGAATCTGCTCCCCTTTCAGTCCATCGGGATAGCCCGTTCCGTCCCAGCGCTCATGATGCGAGCGAACGATCGGCGCAACGGGATAGGGAAACGCGACGCGCTCCAGGATTTCGGCGCCGACCAGGGTATGGATCTTCATCTTCTCGAATTCTTCCGGGGTCAGGTGGCCGGGCTTGTTGATGATGTGTTCGGGGATTGCCAGCTTGCCGATGTCGTGCAGCAACGCGGCCGCGCGCAACGCTTCGATTTCGTCTTCGGGAAAACCCAATTCCTTCGCGATCTCAACCGCGAATACGCGCACCCGCTGTAGATGTTTGTGCGAGGTGTGGTCCTTCGCCTCAATCGCAAGCGCGAGCGACTCAATGGTGCGCAAATGCAGCAAGGCAACTTCTTCGGCGTTGCCTTTCTCGATCTCAACCTGTTTTTTTTCGTCCGCCAGCTTGGCGAGATAGAGATGATACGAACGATAGATCCAGTAGACGAGCGGCAGCACCAGAAGCGAGGTCTGCCATCCCACCTGTTTGCTGACGAACCCCACCGCAAAAACCACCGCCGCGCCGACCATGTAAAAGGGGAACGACCAGAAGTGGCAGTCCGCCCACACCTTGTGCGCCGGCTTGCTCTCGGTCAGCGAGATGACCATTGCAATTGGCACCGTGTTCGCTACAAAAAAAATCAGGGCAGTGACAACCAGCAGCGGCAGCGTGCCCGCACCGAGCACTCGCTGCAAACTGTGATAGGCGAAGTACGACACGACGATGGCGTTCGCCATCATGCCGAAAACGTTGAAAACGATCTTGATGGGAACCAGTTTTTGCCGCGTCCCGAACAGGCATTGCGCCAGGGTCGCTGTGCAGCCGAGGACCAGCGTCTCGGGAAGGTTCAGTTCGAGCACGCTCAGCAAAATGAACAGGAAGTTGACGGACATGGTGCCGTCGAGGCCGGGCAGTTGAACTTTAAGACTTGAAGCAAGAACCGCAACGAGCAGGTAGCAGACAAATCGCGCCAGGTCGACACTTTGCCAGTGCAAGAGGGCGTGCGCCAGCGCCCACATGCCGAGCGCTGCCGTTGCTCCGATAAACAGTCTTGCCCGAATGGACATAGGCCGACCCGCTACCTTCTGCTTACAACACGTGCAACTGCATATCCATGCCGCCGAGTTCGATTACCTCTGTCAAGACCTTGAATCCGCGACAGTTATGCCTGGCAATCCCCGGTGCACCAAGTTACTTGTTGATTGCTTGGCCGTAGGTCCCCAAAAAGTGGCTCCGGAGTGGCCACTTTTTGGCCAGTCAAACCGGTTCCGGGCGCCGCCGAAAGTCTGGTGCTCCCGTTGTATCGGATAGTAGTTCAGCATATGAAGAATCAGATACTTACCGAGGTAACTGGAGACTTGGATGGGGCAGCACGGAGCGCGATATGAAGAGTCCCCCACGACGCCGGAATCGGAAGTAAGGGTGCGAGGTAGTTACTTCGGTGTGAGGGTTGGCGCTGAACAATCTCACGAAGTGATCGAGGTTGTGGCAGCATCATGGAGAAGGACGCGTATCTGCAATTGCCTGAGGCCGATACCTGAAATTAGTAGATCGGTCCGGCAGTCGCAGCGCAAACTAACACTCCCCTTTTAGCCAACGACAAAGACCAGAGATGTCAATTTCATCGAAGACTCCGCCAACGGAGAGAGCGCCGAAATCCGCAACTGGGAGCCGAGCTTGCCAGGCAACTGCCCCGGCGCGTGAGGCCATGCTTCATTCCGGCAATCAACTCGGCATTCAGCCCAGCGTTCTGGACCAGTTGCAGGACGCGGTCTTCACCGCGGACCTTCAGGGAATCATCACCAGTTGCAACCAGGGTATAGATCGATACGGCTTTGCATCGAAAGATCTCCTCGGCAAGAATATCGCCGACGCTTACGGGGTCGAGAAGCAGACGCTTCTCGCCAGCGGGGCGATTGCTTCGGTTCTTGAGCAAGGACGATTCGAGGGCGAACTCCGCTGCCGCAACAAGTCCGGACAGGACGTCGATGTTCATCTCTGTTTGACGCTGCTGCGCGATTCGACTGCGGCGCCTGCGGGTATTCTGGGGTTCTCGATCGAGAAGACAGGCGAAATTACTTCGCCGACGCACGCCGCAGTTGCATCCACAGCGATCCCACTGGCGCGTCGTGATATCGACGGCACCCAATTTCTGATTGCCAGCCCGATGATGCACAAGTTCATGGGTATGGTCGACCGCGTGGCCGGGCACACTGAGACCGTGCTTGTAACTGGTGAAACCGGTACCGGCAAGGAGTTAGTTGCGCGCACCATCCACGGATCTTCTTATCGGCACAAAAATGCATTGGTGGATATCAATTGCGCCGCCCTGCCCGAACATCTGGTGGAGAGCGAGCTGTTCGGCTACGAGAAAGGCGCCTTCAGTGGCGCCGATTCTTCGAAGCCCGGTTTGTTTGAACTGGCCGACAAGAGCACGATTTTTCTCGACGAAATTGGCGAACTACAGCCGCAAATCCAGGTGAAACTGCTGCGCGTTCTGGACGGCGCTCCGTATTTCCGTTTGGGCGGCCATCGGAAAATTACCGTCGACGTGCGCGTGGTTGCCGCCACCAATCAGGATCTTGAGCTGGCGGTGAAAGAAGGGCGTTTTCGCAAGGATCTTTTCCACCGCCTGAGCCAGTTCCAGTTACGCGTTCCGCCATTGCGCGAGCGTCCCGAAGATATCGCCGCACTGGCGCGTCACTTCCTGTCGCTGAAAGCGGCGGACAAAGTTTTTACTGGAGACGCACTGCTTGCTTTACAAGCCCATCCCTGGCCGGGCAACATCCGCGAATTGAGGAATCTGGTCGCAAAACTTGTGATGGCCACCGAGGACCGGCAGATCACGGGCACCGAAGTTGTCGCTGAACTGCATGGCGAAATGATATCTGGCGCAGGCATGGCCGCAAACCACGCCAGCGGCGCCGTGCCGCTCGGCAACCTCGAAAACATGGAAGAGCAGATGATTATTCGGGCACTCGAACAGACCGGCGGGCATCGTGCCCAGGCCGCCGAGCAGCTCGGAATTTCCCGCCGCACGCTCAGCCGCAAACTGCGAGAGTATGAGATTGACACGCGTGCCGGCGCAGCCGCGGCAAAGCTCGGGATCATCAGCGAGGATCAACAGAAGTTCTTCCGTTCCAAAGTCAATATTTCTGTAACCCTGAAAAATGCGCACGGCAAGGAATTGCAGGTGCAGGCGGTCAACCTGAGCACGGGAGGCATGGGACTCGATGTGGTGAGCGATCCGACGGGTTTTGCCGGATTAGTCGATGTCACCTTCCTATTGCCAGATAGCGAAATCGTGATCCAGGCGAAAGGCCGGCTGGTATGGACCGAGGCCGGGGGAAGAGCGGGCCTGCGATTTGTCGTGATTGAGCCCGCTCTGTTCGAGCGGTTGCAACACTGGACGAACCGGAAAATGAAGGATGAAGGCTGGGAGATTCCATCGTGAGTGCAGTCGTGAGTGCAAACGATAGAAACCGAGCCAACGTACACACCCTTCGGTAATCTGTCCGTAATACGACCTTTCGTGACATTCTCTTCTTGCCGTTAAAGCCTAATCGACCGCGACCGCTGGGACAACTCCCGCTGCGGTTGCGGATCTCAAGTGAGGTTCATTCATGTTGCAGTCTCCGGAACCGAAGTACGCTCCAAACGCAGCCCCTGTCAACAGTTACATTCCGGTCAAGCCGGCCACCTCACCCATGGATCAGGCCAACATCGGACGCACGCTCGTCATCAAGGGTGAAGTGACGGGTGCGGAATCGCTTTTTATCGACGGACGCGTCGAAGGTAAAATTACCTTCCCCGAAAATCGCGTCACCATTGGCCGCAACGGAAACGTCACCGCAAACATCACCGCCAAAGAAGTTGTCATCATGGGCAAGGTGCACGGCAATGTCGAGTGTGAGGACCGTCTGGACATCCGCAGCGAAGGCTTGCTCGCGGGCGACGTGATCACGCACCGCATCAGCGTCGAAGAGGGCGCGATCCTCAAGGGCGGCGTCGAAGTGCGCAACCCCGAAAAGAAAGATCAGAAAACGCAAGCACAAGGCCAGAACAAACAGGAAGCACCGAAGGCGATGGCGGCGACTGCGGGCAACGCGTAATTTCACGAAGTCTGAATTCGAGGTTGGAATTCAAGAAAACGATGGAGCGACGGGCGTCTCGCCCGTCCAGTTGGGCAAGGACGCCCGGCGCTCCATCGTTTCTTTTTTCTGTTGGATCGCTTGCTGGGTTCGCTTACTTCTTCGGCTTGAAGTCGAGCGACGCCGAGTTCATGCAGTAGCGCAGCCCCGTCGGCCCAGGACCATCCGGAAACACGTGGCCCAAATGCGCATCGCAGCGGGCACAGCGCGCCTCAGTGCGAGCCATGCCATAACTGGTGTCGGTGTGTTCGCTGATGTTCTCGCGGTCGGCGGCGGCAAAGAAGCTCGGCCATCCGGTTCCCGAATCAAATTTTGTTTCCGAGCCAAAGAGCAGTGCGCCACAGCAGACGCAGTGGTAGGTCCCGTCGTCGTGTTTGTTCCAGTATTGGCCGGTGAAAGCGCGCTCGGTGCCGCTGCCGCGGGCCACCTGATACTGCTCAGGAGTCAGTTGCTGCTTCCACTCGGCTTCGGTCTTGGTGATCTTGTCATTCTCAGTGAGTTTTTCAGCCATGTCGGGTCCCCATCAATAGGATGAAGAAAGGCTGGGAAAGTTGCAACCCAGTCTTGTGTGGTGACGGTACTCTGCCCCGTTTAAGCGGGGCGAAGCCCCGCTACCACACGATCGTTTCTGGGACGCAATCGGGATCTGAGCTAGTGCGCCAAGGGCTGATTCGCGCCGAGCAGCAGCCCGATGCCGGCGCGGTTCCGCAACTCCGACAGCAGCGCGGTGGCGGCGTTCAGGTAGGTAACGTTGGGATCGGACGTATCGGCCCAGACCGCTTCATAGACAATCGTTGCCGCCTCTTTCGCGTCCATGTGGAGGGCAGCTTCCAAGCGGTCGGCCTGCTGGCGGGCCTCGCCGTAGCAGCTATGGCAAACCGCGGCCGGTTCGGTGGCCCCGCTGTGCTGGTGCTCGAGAACACACCGGAATGTGGCCGCGGCGTTGATCTGAGTGTGGGAAGCGAAGGCCTGTGACTTGAGCTCTTTCAGGAAGCGTTCGCGGTCGTCGTCAATTGGTGCGCCGGTGGCCGGTTGCGGCACGGCGGAAGCCATCGAATGCACCACCGGTGCGGTGGGCGAGACACGATCCGGCGACTTGCAGATCGGACAGATGTGCATGTCAGCAGGATAATAGGCGTGGCAGCGGGAACAAGGCATACCGTAGCCGATGGCTTTTTTCTCCGAGGGGATTCCGGGCGCCGACCCATGCGGCACATGCCGCTCTGGGGCGGGTTGGGTGGAAAGTGCAGCAGGGTTAACGGACTTGTCCCGGGCTTGCTTCGTAGCGGTAGTTTCCATATCGAGTGTCAGCCCCGGCGGCTCCACGAGCGCCGCGTTTTCTTCTCACATTCTAGGTTTGTTGATGGCCGAAAGGCGATGCACGTCAGTGCATACGAAAGTATGTCCTATGGTTCAGGTCGCCGTTATTTCGGCGCGGCGATCAGCCGGACAACCTCCTGCATGCGAGCCCGGTATAGGTTCTGGCTGGGATCGAGGCGGGAAGCGATTTCGAGTTCTCCGAGAGCCTCTTCGAGTTGGTTAAGGGCCATCAGGCAGGCAGCGAGGGAATAGTGGTTCTGGGCGCTGGGCTCGAGGCGGAGGGCCACGCGAAACTCCTTCTCAGCCTCTGCCAGTTGTTGTGTATTCACGAACGCGGTGCCGAGATAGTGGTGGGCCAGGCTGGAGTCGGGGTTGAGCGTAACGGCCGTGCGGAGTACGTCCACGGCTTCCTGGTCTTTGCCCGTTAGTAGCAACGCCTGCCCCAGAACGCGGTGTTCGGCCGCTCCGGTGGGATTGGAGGCGATTGCGGCCTGCAACTCGCGAATGGCCGATGGGTAGTCCCGCTTGGACATGTAGGCGCGGGCCAGGCAGTTGTGACCGCCTTCCCATTCCGGACTCTGACGGTAGAGATCGGTGAATTCGGCGATGGCGCCGTCGAAGTCCTCTTTGTCGCAAAGGGTATTTCCCAGGTTGTTGCGGACGCTAGCTTCTTCAGGTTTGAGTCGCTTAGCGGAACGATATTCGGCGATTGACTCATCCAGCTTGCCCTGATCGTGCAGGACGACGCCAAGATTGCTGTGCGCTTCCCAGAAGTCGGGGCGCAGGCTGAGGGCGTGGCGATAGGCGACGGCGGCGCGGCGCAAGTCTCCGCGATCGCGGGTCGTGATTCCCATGTCGAAGTAGACGTCGGCGTTCGCGAGCGAGCCGGCGGGCTCGCGCGTGAGCGCTTCGTCGAAGGCATGCAGGGCGGCATCGTAGTGGCCAGCAGAGTAGAGTGCGAGTCCGAGGTAACGATAGGCCTCGGCGTTGGCGGGATCCATGCTGAGGGCGGTGCGCGCTTCGGCGAGGGCCTCATCCGAATCGTCGGTCCGGTAAAACAGGTATGAAAGCTGGCTGTGCGTTTCAGGGAAACCGGGCATCAGGCGCGAAGATTCCGAGAATGCGTCGAGCGCTTCGTCGAACCGGTTTTGCCGGCGCAGCATGGTTCCGAGGACAAACTGCAGCAACGCGCTATTCGGCGAGGCATCGCCCGCATCGTCGCGAAGCAGGATGCGGATCTTGTCTTCGGCGGCGTCGAATTTCTTGTCGTGAACCAGAGCGGCAATCTGGGCCGCCGGACTGGCGCAGGCGCAGGCGGCGGTGGCGGCTGGCTTTCGGTTGCGATTCTGATCCGAACTCCGGTCTGAACTCTGATGCACGAGGCTCTGAATCAAGCCTGCATCAGCCCCGGCCTTTTGCAGGGCGCGGGTGCATTGTGTCGTGGCGTGACAGGAAGGATTTAGGGCTTCGTCGCGCGTTTGGGCCAGGCGCTGGATCCGCGCGCTCGAAATGCCTCCTGCCAGCCACAGGAAAATAGAGTCGGAAGCGGGCGTGGACGGAACTTGTTGAGCCTGCAGGGAGCCTGCCGCCAGCAGAAGCAAAAGCCATTTCAGGACACAGCGTTTCACGAAGCCCTCCAGCGGTTTTGGCGGTTTTTGACGAGCGAGAATCGCCCTATGGCCAAAATAGTCCGCCTGCCCTATCGCCGATAGGTCACGGAAGTAATTACGAGAGGCATGGCCCAGCGCAGGGGAGGGGGGCACGGCAGAAATCGGCGAGACTGCCGGGGATCGGTTGGGTTACACTACATGGTGGTTGTGTTGTCCGGCAGTTCCGGTCGGCATGTCCTGCTCGGAGGCTTTATGTTTGAAGGTTTGTTTCAACCGATGCACCTGCTGGTGATCTTCGCCATCGCATTGCTCATTTTTGGCCCCAAGAAACTGCCCGAATTGGGCAAAGGTCTGGGCGAGGGCATTCGTGCGCTGAAGAATGGTATGAAGGATAACGATGCCAAGCCTGAAATCAAGGCTGAAACCAAGCCTGTAACACCTGAGAATCCCGAAAACAAGGCCTGAGTCCGCGGCAACATCCTCTTTGCCTGCGTGCCGACTTGTTGCTGGTTCGACATAATTAAGCATCCCACCTGAATGGAAGCGTGCCCGAGGACAGTGCTGTAATCCCCTCCTGCCTCTGGGATTCCATTGTGTCGGCAACCTTGCAGCAGAAATTCCAATCTACTTCTTCGATCATTTAGGAGGCCTCTGGTGCACGTCAAATCCGTGATAATTTCTCTTCTGCTGTGTACGATTCCGGCGCTAGCCGACCAGGTCGTCTTGAAAAACGGCGACCGGTTGACCGGCTCGATCACGAAATCCGACGGCAAGGTACTCGTAATCAAGACCGACTACGCCGGCGACGTAACCGTGAAATTCGACGCGATCCAAAGCATAACGTCCACCGGCGACCTGAATGTCAGTCTTGCAGGCAAGACGGTGGTCGGTCCGGTGACCACGAGCGGTGACGATGTGGTGGTCGCAACCCGGACCGCAGGCCAGGTCGAGGCGCCGAAGGCTTCCGTCACCATGCTGCGCAGTCCGGCCGAGCAGTCAGTTTATGAAAAGTCCCTGCACCCAGGGCTCCTCGAGGGCTGGAACGGCGGTCTGAATCTGGGTTTTGCCCTGACCCGCGGCAACAGCGAGACCAAGAATCTGAATATCGCTTTCAATGCCGTGCGCAAGGGATTCCACGACAAGCTGACCCTGTATACGAACTCCATTTACGCCGCCAACGACCTGCCCACGGCGTCGCCCCACACCACCGCGAACGCGATCGGCGGCGGTGCGCGCTACGACCACGATTTCGCCCCGCGTGTATTCGGCTTTGTGAATGGCGATTTCTATCACGACGCGTTGCAGCACCTCGACCTGCGATCCACAGGAGGCGGTGGTATCGGTTGGCATGCGATCAAGAGCGATGCCACCACCCTTGACCTGCTGGCCGGTGTGAATTACACGCATGAAGGCTACGCGGTTCCCATCAATCCCCCCGATCCGGCGAAGACGCGGAACCAGGCGGGCTTGACGCTGGGCGATGCCTTCATGCATAAGGTCGGAAAGGGCACAGTCATTACGCAGACGTTGTTCTTCTACCCCGACCTCAGTCAGACCGGACAATACCGCGGCACCTTCAATTTCGGTACAGTCACCAAGCTGAACAAGTGGCTGGGCTGGCAGAATTCGCTCGCGGATATCTATGTCAGCAATCCGCCGACTGGAACGAAAAAGAATGACCTGCAGTTAGCGACCGGTCTAAATGTTTCTTTCACGCACTAGAAGCATGGACGCGTAAAAAATCGACGATGGAGCGACGGGCGTCCCCGCCCGGCCACCACTGTTCTCGACGCGCGAGACGCCCGTCGCTCCACCGGCAGTTCTCCTTCGCGCTTTGTTATCCTAGCCCCGTGCCGCGCGCCTTCCTGATCGATACCGACACCGCCTCCGACGACGCCGTAGCGCTCATCATGGCGCTGCGCGCGCCCGACGTTCGCGTCGTGGCGATCACTACCGTCGCCGGAAATGTCCCTGTCTGGCAGTCCACCCGCAACGCCCTCTATACCGTCGAACTCTGTGGAGCGAACGTCGCGGTCTACGCCGGCGCCGACAAGCCGCTCTTGCGCACTTATCAGAATGCGGCCTGGTTTCACGGCCGCGATGGCCTCGGAGAGCACAACTATCCCGCTCCTCGCCAATCTGCGGCAAGCGGGCACGCGGTGGACGCCATCATCGAAGCCGTCGACGCGAATCCTGGAATCGTCATTGTCACGCTGGCGCCACTGACCAATCTTGCGCTGGCGCTGGCGAAGAAACCGGAGATCGCCGCGAAAGTAGCACGCTGCGTGGTCATGGGCGGCGCGCCGTGCTGTGAAGGCAACGTGACGCCCGCCGCTGAGTACAACATCTGGGTCGATCCCGAGGCAGCACGCATCGTTATGCGCAGTGGGTTGCCGATCGAACTTGTGGGCTGGCATCTTTCCCGCGGAGACGCGGTGGTTCGCGAGGACGATATCCAACGCATTCTTGGATTGAATACTCCGCTCGCGAAGTTTGCCATCGAGTGCAACAGCCACGCGCGCAAAGCCTACAAAGTGCAAACCGGCGAAGACGGCATTTCGCTGCCCGATCCGGTCGCCATGTCGATCGCGCTTGATCCGAGTATCGGGACCGACTGGAGCGAACACTACATCGACGTCGAGACCCAAAGCGAGTTGACGCGAGGCATGACGGTCGTTGATCGCCTGAACGTAGCCGCCGATGACCGGAATCAGACGGTCTGGGCGCCCGTCCTCGAAAAGAAATCCAAAGCAAGAGTTTGCTGGACCATGGACACGCGGCGTTGGAAAGAAGCGCTGTTTTCCACCCTTCGGTAGGGATCCGGAACGCTCTCGTGTAGAGACGGGGCTTGCCCCGTCTCCGGCAGCGAGGCACTTCCTAGACGCGGCAAGCCGCGTCTCTACGGAAGAGCAGTCTGGTAATATTTAGCCTCTCTCGGAGGTATCCCCATGTCCCGAAACGTGCGCTGTGGTCTGATTCAGGCAAGCAACGCGGTAGGCAGCAACCGCCCTCTGCCGGAGATCAAGAAAGCCATGATCGACAAGCACCTGAAGCTGATCGAGCAGGCTGCGAAAAAGAAAGTGAAAATACTCTGCCTACAGGAACTTTTTTACGGTCCTTATTTTTGCGCCGAGCAGAACATTCGATGGTACGACCTCACCGAGCGCGTTCCCGATGGACCCACGACCCAGTTAATGCAGAAGATCGCGGCCAAGCACGGTATGGTGATCGTGGTCCCGGTGTATGAGGAGCAGATGCCCGGCTTGTACTTCAACACCGCCGCAGTCATTGATGCCGACGGAAAGTATCTAGGCAAGTACCGCAAACACCACATCCCCCACGTGCATCCCGGATTCTGGGAGAAATTTTATTTCACCCCGGGAGACCAGGGCTATCCCGTTTTCGAAACGAAGTATGCGCGCGTCGGCGTGTACATCTGCTATGACCGCCACTTTCCCGAAGGCGCGCGCGTGCTCGGACTGAACGGCGCGGAAATTGTTTTTAATCCCTCTGCCACGGTCGCGGGACTCTCGGAATATTTGTGGGAACTAGAGCAGCCCGCACACGCTGCGGCCAACGGATACTTCGTCGGTGCGATCAATCGCGTAGGCAGAGAAAAGCCGTGGAACATCGGTGAGTTTTACGGCAAGAGTTACTTCTGCAATCCGCGCGGCAAGATTTTCTCCCAGGCCAGCCGCGATAAAGACGAAGTGCTGGTCGCCGATCTCGATCTCGATATGATCCAGGAAGTAAGAAAGGTCTGGCAGTTTTATCGCGACCGGCGTCCGGAAACGTATGGCGCGCTGACGACGCAGACGGGACAGACGGCGGCCGCGGATTAAGAAGTTCTCAGTTCCCAGTTCCCAGTTCTCAGTTCTCAGAAAGTGCCGCCGGGTTTTACTGAGAACCGAGAACTGAGAACTTTTACTCACATGTCAGCATCATCACGAATCGAAACAAGTCCGCTCTACAACGCCGACCTCGCGCCCACATCCAGCGCCCGCCGTACCTGGGGCACCTACAGTTTTGCTGCGCTGTGGGTATCCATGTCGGTCAATATTCTGACTTACATGCTGGCCGCCAGCCTGATCCAGGGAGGAATGAACTGGAAACAGGCGGTAGCAACCGTATTCCTCGGCAACACGATTGTCCTCATCCCGATGCTGTTGAACTCGCATCCGGGAGCGCGCTACGGAATCCCGTTTCCAGTCCTGGCCCGCGCGTCATTCGGAGTGCTGGGCGCGAACTTCGCCGCGGTTTTGCGCGCGCTCGTAGCCTGTGGATGGTTCGGCATTCAAACTTGGATCGGCGGCGAAGCCATCAACACGCTGATCACAACGCTCGCGCCCGGCTGGGCCCAAGTCGGCCACGGCGCTGCGATTTGCTTCATGGCGTTCTGGCTTATCAATCTCGCCGTCATTCTCAAAGGCATCGAGTACATCCGATTTCTGCAGGGAATTAGCGCGCCGGTTCTGCTGGCCGTAGGACTCCTGCTGCTGGCGTGGGCCTACAAGTCGGCGGGCGGATTTGGCCCCATGCTGTCGGCGCCGTCGCGTTTCGTGAGCTTCCCGGATTTTCTGAAATTCCTCATCCCCGCGCTGAATGGCACGGTCGGTTTCTGGGCCACAGTGTCGCTGAACATCCCGGACTTCACGCGATTTGCGAAAGGCCAGCGGCAACAGGTGATTGGGCAAGCGCTCGCCCTGCCGACCACCATGACGCTCTATTCGCTGATTGGAATCCTGGTGACGTCGGCGACGGTCGTGATTTACGGCACCGCGATCTGGGATCCGGTGCAATTGCTGAGCCGCTTTCATTCGCCCGTGGCCGTAGTGATTTCGCTGCTCGCGATTCTGCTCGCGACGCTGAACGTGAACATTGGCGCCAACGTGGTTTCGCCGGCCAACGATTTCTCCAACCTGTGGCCGCGAAAAATCAGCTTCCGCACCGGAGGCATCATCACCTGCTTCATGGGAATCGCGCTGATGCCGTGGAAATTGCTGTCCAGCTACAGCACATTCATCTTCGGATGGCTCGGCGGCTACGCCGCATTCCTCGGTCCGGTGGCGGGCATCATGATCTGCGATTACTTCGTGATCCGCAGGCGAGTGCTCGTAGTCGACGATCTCTATCTGCGCGGCGGTGCCTACGAATATTCGCGCGGCTTCAACTGGCTGGCAGTGCTTGCGCTGGCATTGGGAGCGGGGACGGCGCTGGTGGGATTGGTCGTTCCCTCTGTGCGCGTGTTATATAGCTACTCGTGGTTTGTGGGATTTGCTGTTTCGTTTGGTGCTTACTATGTATTTATGAAGCTGCAGGAGGGCAAGGGATAACGGTGCTGGACGAGGTGTCGTGAGTGCAGTCGCTTGATTTCGACAAGGTCTGGATTTACAGCAACTCTAAGCGTAGGCTGCTGACCGTGAAGACTACACTGATGCGGTTCGCAAGTTGTAAGTATTTCTTATTCAGTCGTCTTCCCAGCAACTGAAGTCAAGATTCGAGCGAGGCTGGTGATGCAGGCTATGGCGCTGACGGAATGGATAGAATCGGTGACACTCGATTACGATGCCGGAGTGCGGAACTATTTGAAGCAACTGGTCTGGATAGGCATGCTTTTGAGCGTCGGTTGCAGCGGGAAATCAACCCAGTTGCCTGGAAAAGGATCGGTCGATTGGATCACGGGGCGAGAAGCATTGCAGAGCATTATGCAAAGTGCGAAGCAGTGGTCTCCCGATGCAGAAGTCATCCGATTGTATTCAGGTATCTGCAAGAAAGCGCCGCACGAAGGAGTTTGCGGTGAATGGCGGACTGTCGTCCTCTCGCCTTCCCGCAAGCAAACCACTGGCTTTGATTGGTTAAGAGGCAGCGTGACACAGAGCGAAGTGACCAATTACGAACCGATGGACAGACAGCTTCCCGTTGAGGTCACAAGAATTAAGGCAGACAGCGATACAGCCTTTCGGGTGGCGAAAGAACACGGTGGAAAACCGCTCCTGGAGAGTAATCCAGAGATAGAAATTCGCTATGCGATGATGTTGGACAAGAAAGTTGGCCAATTGATCTGGCTTGTCTTTTATGACATTAAAGGGACTGACTTTTCGAGCGCGAAGCTCCATGTCGCCATCAACGCAGAGACAGGTGAATTCATTCAGTAATCACACTATGAATGCCCCCAATCCCGGAGCTCCATGCCCGCCGTGGACGGTCCTTACCTCCGCAACGGCGTCATCTTTCCATCTCTGAGCTTCTTGCATCCCGGCGGGCGGGATTTTCGGCAAGCACGAGAATTTTCCGGTCGATCCGGGCAAACAGCGCAGTGTCCAGCGCGTTCAGTTCCTTCCCGGCAGCGGGCTTTATCTCGAGCGAGTATTTAGCCACGCCGGCCATTGTGCTTCAGGCGCTTGGCCCGGTATTCCTCGTAGGGAATGCCCTTTTGCTTGCGTCGCGACTCGGAAACCAGGCCATCCCAGAAGTCCTCCCAAATGGCACGGTGCTTCCTGAGGTCGATCAGCACCGCCGTCCTGCGGCCTTTCTCATCGGTTACGAACTGGATTCCGGTCATTCTTCTATTCTCCCTGCAAAAAACGCTTCTCGCCCAACGTACCGCGCCCCAACTCCCCGGTCAAGGCGGGCGGTTCCCTTCAACGGAGCGCACGGCCAGGATTGTGTAACGCGGACACTCTTGTCCGCGCCGTCGGGGAAATTGCTGCAAACACGCGGACAGGAGTGTCCGCGCTACACTCGGTCATCCCTTCACTCCTGAAACGTCACGCACACACCGTTGGGGTCAATCGCCCCGAATTCCTTGGTCCCCCAAGGCTTAGTTTGCAACGGACCATTGGGATGCACCTTGCCGCCCCGCTCCTGGTATTCAACGTAGAGTGCCTCAACACCCTGCACGGCCAGACGCACCATGGTCTGGTCGCCTACCTTCCGTGCCAGGATTTTGTCGCTCATGCCAGCGATGTGGAGGTACGCTTCGCCACGGTTAATACCTGCATAAGCTGGAGGAGTAGCGTCGCGAAAAGTTTCCTTGAAGCCGCAGACCTCGGTCCACCACTTCAGAGATTCCGCAGCGTCAGCAGCCGGCAGCACCGGGATCGCGCCCTTAATCATCGCGCCTTTAATGGACATGACTGGCTCCATTCCACAAAGCGTAAACGAACCAATTCCGAATTGTAAGTACTCAGTTTTTGAATTCGTTTTGAAGGGGCGCGGCTTCAGCCGCGCCGTAAGCTAATCCACCTACTAACTGAGACTTTCCCCTTGACAAGATGATATATACTAGTAAGCACGATTATATACTTCACAAAAGAACAATGCTATGATTGGGCGGTGAGGGCATGATGTTTGAAAGCAGGCAGTTGATCGGATTCGAAGATATAGTCGGTATTCAGTACGAATGTTTGCGTTGCCATGCGAAGTTCATCCTCCCCGCCTCTGGCATGGTGAGGTATCCAAACGGATGCCAAAACTGCAACGAGGATTGGTTTAAGGGGCAAATGACGGGCGGTGGCAAGAAGCTGGTCGAACTCCTTGCGACGCTAAGGGATTTGCGGCAGATGACCGCAATATTAGGAGAAAGCTCCAATCTAAGAGTAACAATGGAAGTGGTAAGCCAAGAGTCAGAGAAGGACTCTACCGACGAGAAAGACTAGCCCCGGCTAGCACCGGGGCCGAAAACTGAACTATCGCGCAATTCCATTGTACAGGAGTGCGCGCTATGGCAAATGAATGGTATGTGGCTAAGTGCTTACAATGCAGGGCGGTTCTGTTCGAGGCCGACACCGATGGATTCACTGGGAAAATCAAATGTCAATGCGGTACGGTAAATCTTTTTGTGGATTCCAAGCAACCGAGATGTGTTGAGCATGCTGACCAGTTGATTTCCCACTCCAGCCACACGAGCAATCAATTGTGAGTATGTGTTTATTGAGGTCTGAATCGCTGAGAGGGATCGCCGAAACTACGCTATGAATATCAGGGCGTTGGCAGTTGGGGCACGGGGTCAGTAGGAAGACGACCCACTTGATTTCCGATGTCGGAGTCATGCTGTGAGCCTTTCAAATGTGAGTACCGGGGCGGTAATCATATGACGCAAGGTATCCAAGAACAAGTTCGCATTCTTCCGGCGGTTAAACCGGAATGTCATCTCGTCCAGATAGGCTGGGAGATGCTTCGCGCTGATCTTGTGCCAGCTTCCCATGATGCCGCGCTTGAGAAGCGAGAATGCGGACTCGACCGTATTGGTTGTTATGCAGTTCCCATCCTCGTAACGAACGTATTCTTTCACCATATGATTGACGGTCTTGTGCTCCGAATCTCCAACGGCTTTCTTGTAGGCGGGCAATGTATCGGTGATGATAACGTCCACATCGGCGCTCACGTTCTCGCGAATGTACCTTGCCAGCGTCCCGCTCTTGGCATCTTCGGCATGGAAGAACCGCAGATCGCCATTCCGCTGCCGAATCCCGATAACGATTTCTTTAGCTTTCTTCCCCGCCCGTTGACCGCACCCGATCTTCTTCCCGCCGACATAGGTTTCATCCATTTCGACAGTACCGTCCAGCATGGGCTGATCTACTTCCTTCATGGCCGCACGGATGCGATGGCAGAGATACCATGCCGTCTTGTAGGAGCCTTTGTGCTGGCCCCAGATCGTGCGCTTGAGTTGCATCGCGCTCATGCCCTTCTTGGCTTCGCAAAGCAGAAGAGTTGCGAGAAACCATTTCTGGAGCGGCAAGTGGGAGTCATTGAAGATCGTGCCAGCGGTGACGGTAAATTGATAATCGCAGTCTTTGCAGTAAAAGAGTTGCTTTTCAGTTTCCAACTCTATGGCTGGCATCTTGCAGCGCACGCATTCAACCCCATTCGGCCAGCGCAGGCGTACCAGAATCTCGCGGCATTTTTCGTCGGTGTCGAACAGGTTAATAACGTCAACTAGAGTCATAGGGGCCTCATGGACGCAAAGCAGAAA
>Ga0193751_1000306_pt1 | contig 41249 bp, 47 predicted proteins | sample L1c2metaG_FD_143050 | JGI IMG/M metagenome (GOLD analysis project Ga0193751, IMG submission 143050) | Soil microbial communities from a riparian zone of the East river system, Colorado, United States - L1c2 | ecosystem: Environmental > Terrestrial > Soil > Riparian zone | place: USA: East River...
GGCGGAGCCTTCATAGTCAGCGGCTGTTTGAGGCTGCCGCCGCTCGATTGGCTTGTGCCGCCGGGCACTGGGAAATCATATCCAATGATCGCTTTGGCAACCAGACGATCGGAACCTGACGTCAGGCCGTAGCCGAGGCCCAGTTCGATATCGAACGCGCCGAGCTTGAAATCGGTCACGCCGAATAACTGATGCCGTTGCTGCTCGAGTGGCGCAAAATCTCCAATCTTGCCAAGGTCGGTATAATATTCGACGCCGATAAAACGGTCATTGCCTAGATTGCGCGCGAGCCGTGCCGCCGGCAGGAAATCGGCTTCGCCCAGCGCGCCTAGTCCAATGCCGACAATCGGATTGACGATGAATTCCCATTCGCGGTTGCGCACGGCGATGATTGGCCGGATTTCGAGCGCATAATGGGTTTGCGAGAATGCCGGCGTCTGATAGCTGAGCTCGAAATTCACGCCATAGAAAAAATTTCGCTCGCCGGCGTGGGGTGTGACGAAGAGATTACGGATCTTGGCGCCGTTGGACAGAAAAGCGCCGCTGCCGCTTACGGCGAACGGCGCGTAGAAACCGATTTCCCACCAATCGGTGATCCCATAAGCGAGCTCGGGCGTGCCGTTCAGCGCATGGTTTGCCACCAAGCCGCCGGGAAAATCCGGCTGTTTGCGGCCACTGAACGTATAGTTGAAATGCTGTTCGAAGGTCCATTGCCCGACCACGGCGATCTGGGCGTTATAGACTTGGATTTCATCGTCGGCAAAGCCGGCGCCGGCACTCGCGATCAACACGATGGCGGCTGCTACGAGTGCCTTCGTGTTTGCCGTCATCGTGGCACTCGCGGTTTCCACAGACCCGACACGAAGTCCGTGATGGAGGAGGACCGCACCATATTATGTGTTCGGTTGGCTGGTCACGTGCATACGTTTTACGATTACGATTATTCCCCACTTTCGCCGGGGATGGCTGTGCTCGCGCGGCCACAGTGCACATGTTTCACTCACGCGACGCACCGTAGTCATATTAAGGAGTTGCCGACCACGCGCGCTTGGCGATCCAACAATTATATCTGGCCGAAGGAATGCGGACGTCGCCCGAGGTCAAAGATGGGCCGTGATTGAGGGTTTCCCGGCGAGATCCGCACGGGGTCGTGCGCATCAAAATCGAAATGACGCTCCGACGAACGGATTGAATTTGTCAGCAGCCGGCGTCACGCCAATATTGACGCCGCTATCCAACTGAAAGTTCTTGGTGACTTTGTAGGTCAATCCCGTTGCCAGCAACACCACGTCAAGGCGCGAATCGCGGGCGAGCGCCGCGGAAACTTCGTAATAGGTGCTCAACTGCTCGGTCCAATTATAGCCCAGGGACGCCGAGGCATTGTATTGCGGATGATAACCGGCGCCGCTGCCATTGTGAATCGCCTCGATCTCCGCGTTCAGGCCGAGATCGAATTTTTCGGTGAGCTTGATGGCATAGGGCAGGATGAGGCCGACTTCGACCGCGTCCGGACTGACGCCGTTGCCGCGGTCGATCGGCAGACTGACAAATGGCAGCAGACCGAAGGCGGTGGCGCCGGGTTTGTCGAACGTGTCGTTACCCCACAGGTTTATTTTTGTGCGAATGTCCAAGCCGCCAGTGCCCGATTGCAGCATTGAGCCGCCGGGGTTCGGCGCGTGCGTTCGCACGACGCCGTAAGGCTGCCAGATCAGGGTCATTTCCGACCAGTTGGTCAGGCCGACCCGGACATTGGTGGTGCCGAAGTTGTAGCTATCAGTCACGCTACCATCGGAGCTGGGGCCGGAGCGCGCATAGCCAAACAACGTCGTTTCGGTCTGAAAATGACCGGCGTCAACGGTAAACGGGCTTTCGGTATTGTCGGGACGGTCGGTCGTAAACTCCCGCATCAATGCCGGCGGCGTCGGATTGAATAAGGTGTATTGATCCTTGTTGGTTTGCTGTTGAAAACCGTCGAGAAGGCCGCCGGTCGTCTTGAACGGGTCGAAGCCAAACCATCCAGCCCAATCCGACCGCGCCGGCGGCGGGTTCCGCGCTGCCACCGGATCGGCAGCGCGTGCCGCGCCGTCAAACGTAAGAATACTCACACAAGCCAATACGCAAATCGTCCACTCGCAACGCACCCTTTTTGTGATCGCAAAAAAATCGCCGGTCACGGTGATTCGACTCCTGCCTAGAGAGCTCAGTCCACTAGCCAGCGGGCAATTCTGGAATGGGGATGCCGATTGTCTGAACGATGAGGAAAATGTTGAGCAGCAACACGACCGCGGTTCCAATCAGCGCAGCGATGTGGGTCAGCCGGCCATTTGCGAATTGACCCATGATGTCGTCGCGCCGGGTGAACATCAACAGCGATATCATCGGCAGCGGCAGTGCGATCGAAAGCACGACCTGACTGATCACCAGCGTATTCGTGGCGTTGGCGCCGAGCGCGACCACGACGAAAGCCGGCAGCATGGTCATGAGCCGTCGCACCCAGATCGGGATTTTGAACCCGACAAACCCTTGCATGATCATTTGGCCTGCCATGGTCCCGACCTGACCGTCGAACTGGAAATGCCTGAGGCGATGAGCGACAGCAGAAAGATACCCGCCGCTCCGATTCCGAGTAAGGGCGTCAAGGTGACCGGTGCCGACCTCGATCCGGCGGGGAACAGAAGCAAGCAAGTCTTTAATGCTATAGCCATACCCTTGCCGCTCGACCCCGATGCGCTATTTTTCTGCCAGCGCGGGGTGCTGCTCCGGCGCGGGTGTAGCTCAATGGTAGAGCAGAAGCCTTCCAAGCTTATGACGAGGGTTCGATTCCCTTCACCCGCTCCAATCTTAAGCCCTTCAGGTCCCAACGGGCGATGAGAAGCCCAAGCTAAACTGCTCGCGTCGGAAGGAAGAGCCGGGGCTTGCGTCGCCAGACGCTAAGAGGCAAATGTCGATGCCGCCTAGGAGTGTAGCTCAATGGCTAGAGCACCGGTCTCCAAAACCGGGGGTTGGGGGTTCGAGTCCCTCCACTCCTGCCAGGCCCGCTCTCACGCCGCCATTTGGTTCGCCTCGGTGCCGGGCTCGCCGGGCTAAGCTTTGCTCTGCCGCTCGCGCTCCGAGAAGCTTTGGCGCAGGTACCGAAAACCATCAGGTTCATCGTTCCGTTTCCGGCTGGCGGCGGCGCCGACCTTTTGGTCCGCGTGCTGTCGGAGCAAATCGGCAGAAGCGCCGGCGCTACAACCGTGATCGAGAACCGTCCCGGCGCCGCCTCGATCGTCGGCACCGAATTCGTTTCGCGCGCCACGCCCGACGGCGGCACGGTGCTGATCGCTGCCAATTCCTTTATCATCCATCCGTTTTTCAAGAAGCTGAACTACAATCCACTGACGAGCTTTGCGCCGATAGCGTGGCTGGCGACGTCGCCGCAAGTCGTCGTCGTCAATGCGGCGTCGCCGTTCCGTACGCTCCTCGATTTGATTGAGGCGGCACACGCCAAACCGGGCGAACTGACGAATGCCAGCGTCGGCCCGGCAACGACACAGCACATCGCCTTCGAACTCTTCAAGTTGCGCGCCAAGATCAAAATGATTTACGTGCCGTTCAACGGCAACGGTCCGGCCATCAACGAATTGCTGGGCCGCCACGTCGACCTGGTCATGGCGAATTATTCGGAAGCGGCGGAGTACATAAAGGGCGGACACTTGCGCGCTCTGGCGGTGGGATCGCCGGCGCGGCTCGAATGGCTGCCGGAGGTGCCGACAATCGCCGAGTCCGGCTATCCCGGCTACGAGGTCAGCGTCTGGTACGGCCTATTCGCGCCGGCCGCCACGCCCGCCGCGGTGGTCGACCAATTGGGCCACTGGTGCAGTGCCGCGATGCTCGCACCCGAACTCAAGCCGAGATGGGCGCTACAGGGCCTCGAACCGGTCGGCAAACCGGGAGCGGTGCTCGCCGCCCACCTGCGCCAGCAGCAGGACGAGTACGGCCGCGTCATTCGCGAGGCCAATATCCAAGCGGAATGAGGCGCCAAACGGTTGATTGGGCCGTCTAGCACGTTGATGGAGCATGATCTTTTCGGAAAACCGGTTCCCACTTTTCCGGATCATGCTCACGAGTCCGGTCTCGCTTGACGATGCAGCGAGCCGGCAGTAGGTAACAGCCATCGTCAGCGGCCCGGTGACGGACTTCCGCGACGAACCTAATCCCCGAAAAGGAACCGCCTGCCGGTCTCGTCCTTAAGTTTGGGCGGGGGACGGCTGTTGGATCACGCGATGGCGAAAGTCAGTCCGTTCAAGTTCTTGCAGGAAGTGCGCGCCGAAGTGCAGAAGGTCACATGGCCGACGCGCAAGGAGACCACCGTCACCACCATCATGGTGTTCGTCATGGTCTTGCTGGCTTCGCTGTTCTTTTTGCTCGCCGATCAACTGATGCGCGTTGCGGTGAGCTTCATCCTTGGTGTCTAAAGTTGCAATTGACAAGCAAAATTAACGATCTGGAATTCATCACATGACAACGCGGTGGTACGCGGTCCACGCTTACTCGAATTTCGAGAATAAGGTGGCGGATTCGATCCGCGAACAGGCGAAGCAGCGGGGGCTGTCGAGCCTGTTCGAGGAAATCCTGGTGCCGAAGGAAAAGGTCGTCGAAGTGCGGCGCGGTCGCAAAGTCGACGCCGAACGCAAGTTCTTTCCGGGTTATGTGCTGGTAAAAATGGAGCTGACCGACGACGCCTATCACCTGATCAAAAACACGCCAAAGGTGACCGGCTTCCTCGGCTCCGACAACAAGCCGACGCCGTTGTCGGAAACCGAAGCCCAGCGTCTCTTACAGCAGGTGCAAGAAGGCATCGAACGGCCGAAGCCTTCGGTAACGTTCGAAGTCGGCGAGCAGGTGCGGGTATCGGATGGTCCATTCGCCTCCTTCAACGGCACAGTCGAGGAAGTTGACGAGAGCCGGTCGCGGGTGAAGGTGGCGGTGTCGATCTTTGGCCGCGCCACCCCGGTCGAACTCGAATTTGGGCAGGTGGAGAAATTATGAAGCGTCATTGCCGGGCTTGACCCGGCAATCTATGCAGCGGCAAGGCAACATGGATGCCCGGGTCAAGCCCGGGCATGACGAAAGTGAGAGTGAAACCGTGGGAGGGGAGGCGGTCGCCATCCGCCATAACCGCACCACTTGAGGAGTAAAGAATGGCGAAGAAAATCACCGGTTATGTGAAACTGCAGGTGCCGGCGGGGGCGGCCAATCCGTCGCCGCCGATCGGGCCGGCGCTTGGCCAGCGCGGGCTCAACATCATGGAATTCTGCAAGGCGTTTAACGCCCAGACGCAGAAGATGGAGAAGGGCACCCCAATCCCCGTCACCATTACCGTTTATGCCGACCGGTCTTTTACCTTTGAACTGCGCACGCCGCCGGTTTCGCACTTTCTGAAAAAAGCAGCGAAGCTCGAGAGCGGCTCCAAAACGCCGGGCCGCGAGATCGCCGGCTCGGTGACCAAGGCGCAGGTTCGTGAGATCGCGGAGCAGAAGATGAAAGATCTTAACTGCGATACGATCGAAGCGGCCATGCGCATGGTCGAAGGATCGGCGCGCTCGATGGGCTATGAGGTGAAGCCATGAGCGGTCTCGGCAAACGAACTAAGAAAGCGCGTGAAGGCGTCGACCGCGAAAAGCTTTACCCGCTTCCCGAAGCGGTGAAGATGGTCAAGGACCGCGCCAAGGCCAAGTTCGACGAGACCATCGAAGTGGCGATGAATCTCGGCATCGATCCGCGCCATGCCGATCAGATGGTGCGCGGCGTCGTCAATCTGCCGAACGGCTCCGGGCGTTCGGTGCGGGTCGCGGTGTTCGCACGCGGCGCCAAGGCCGATGAGGCCAAAGCCGCGGGCGCCGATGTCGTTGGCGCCGAGGACCTGGTGGAAAAAGTGCAGGGCGGCAACATCGACTTTGACCGCGTCGTCGCTACGCCCGACCTGATGCCGCTGGTCGGTCGGCTCGGCAAGGTGCTGGGGCCGCGCGGCCTGATGCCCAATCCCAAGGTCGGCACCGTGACGATGGATATCGCCAACGCGGTGCGCGGCGCCAAAGGCGGTTCGGTGGAGTTCCGCGCCGAGAAGGCCGGGATTATCCAAGCCGGCATCGGCAAGGCCTCGTTCAGTGAAGAAAAGCTGATCGAAAATATTCGCGCCTTTGCCGATGCCGTGCAGAAATCGCGGCCGGCTGGCGCCAAGGGCCACTTCATCAACCGGATCGCTATCTCTTCGACCATGGGCCCCGGCGTAAAGGTCGAACCGGCGAGCCTTTTCGCGAGCGCGCAGTCGGCGCATTAAAGCGCTTGGCAAAGGTGCCTCGGTGCGTTAGAAAGACGGCATGGGCGTGCCGGCCCGATTTGTCGGTGCGCCTTTATGCGCTTTTCGAACACCATCCAAGCGAGACCGCTTCTTAGTTTTCCGGCTCGGATTGCCTAAGAAGTCGAGGAGCTTAACGGCGTCGAAAAGGCGCTCCTGTCCAAGACTGCGGGTGCCGGCAACGGCTTAATCGAAAGGCCTGCATAGACGGGTGAAGGACAAGGTGGCCGGAGCCTTAAATCAGCTCGGGCGCCTTCGGTTCTGATCTCGACGGCTCGGCGCCGCGACAGCACGCCGGGGGGCAGGGTGTCAGCGTCGTCCTGCCTTAAGGGTCCCTGCCGCACGGCGGGATAGAGCGGGATGGCTGGTAATTGAGCCGGCGGCCCGCGAGGTGGACCGCCAACCGGAGAGAGCTTTTTGGATCGTGCGGCAAAAAACGAGCAGGTCGCGGCCCTTGGCGAGGTGTTCAAAAACACCACGGTCGTCGTCGTTGCGCATTATTCGGGCCTGACGGTCGCGCAGATGCAGACGCTGCGCCGGCAGATGAAGCAGGCTGGCGCGAGCGTGAAGGTGGCCAAGAACCGGCTTGCCAAGATCGCTCTCGAAGGCTCCGACGTCGCCTCGATCGCGTCGCTCCTCAAGGGCCCGGCTTTGATCGCCTTCTCGCGCGATCCGGTCGCCGCGCCCAAGGTTGCCGTCGATTTTGCCAAGACCAACGAGCGCTTCGTCATTCTCGGCGGGGCGATGGGGGCCACTGCACTCGACCCGAACGGGGTCAAGGCGCTCGCCGCCTTGCCATCGCTTGACGAGCTGCGGGCCAAGATTGTCGGGCTGATCTCAGCACCGGCGACCAAGATCGCCCAAGTGGTCAACGCGCCTGCGGCAAAGCTCGCCCGTGTGGTCCAGGCCTATGCCAGCAAGACGGAAAACGCGGCCGCCTGACGCGGCCAAAGGTTGGAGCCAAGGTTAGAACCGAAGGAACAATGTCATGGCTGATCTGCAAAAAATCGTGAACGACCTTTCCGGTCTCACCGTGCTCGAGGCGGCGGAACTCGCCAAGCTTCTCGAAGAGAAGTGGGGCGTTTCGGCTGCCGCAGCAGTTGCGGTAGCGGCCGGCCCCGCGGCGGCGGCCGCCCCGGCGGCTGAGGAAAAGACCGAATTCACGGTGGTTCTCGCCACTGCCGGCGAGAAAAAGATCGAGGTCATCAAGGAAGTTCGTGCCATTACCGGCCTCGGGCTCAAAGAGGCCAAGGATCTCGTTGAAGGCGCACCGAAAAACGTCAAGGAAGGCGTCAACAAAGACGAGGCCGCCAAGATCAAGGCGCAGCTCGAAAAAGTCGGGGCCAAGGTTGAGCTTAAGTAAGGAATGCTTATTTAAGCGGGGTCCCCCGGGCCAGCGTGAGCGATGCCGGGGATCCCAAAAGTACAATATGTATCGGCCGGCTATCCCCGGCTTTATGCGTGCGGCAAAGCATTGAGGCGGATTCGGATCTGAGCCGAATCGGCGAAACTAGGGGAAACACAAGGCGAGCGACGCCTGTCCCGACGGTCGCGATGGATTGCGGCCCTCTGGAGAGTCGTCTTGATCGCCTCGCTGCCTCGGCACGGCGGGCGCAAATACCTTCGCGGTATCTGTCGCCCTCACGTCGAGGCGATGGTTCGAATGCCGGCTTTGCCGCCGGCGCTCGAATCCGATGGTTCGATTGAGCGAGAGGATATGATGGCGCAGACGTTTATCGGTCGGAAGCGCGTAAGAAAGTTTTTCGGAAAAATCGAGGAAGTCGCGGAGATGCCGAACCTCATTGAGGTTCAGAAGGCATCCTACGACCAATTCCTGCTGGTGCAGGAGCCGCAAGGCGGCCGGCCCAACGAGGGCCTGCAAGCCGTTTTCAAGTCGGTATTCCCGATTTCCGACTTCTCCAACACTTCGATGCTGGAATTCGTCAAATACGAATTCGAGCCGCCGAAGTACGACGTCGACGAATGCCGGCAGCGCGGCATGACCTATGCCGCCCCGCTCAAGGTGACGCTGCGGCTGATCGTGTTCGATACGGACGAGGAAACCGGCGCCAAGTCGGTCAAAGACATCAAGGAGCAGGATGTCTACATGGGCGACATCCCGCTCATGACCAACAACGGGACGTTCGTCGTCAACGGCACCGAACGCGTCATCGTTTCGCAGATGCATCGCTCGCCCGGCGTGTTCTTCGATCACGACAAGGGCAAGACCCATTCTTCGGGCAAGCTCTTGTTCGCTGCCCGCATCATTCCGTACCGCGGTTCCTGGCTCGACATCGAGTTCGACGCCAAGGACATCGTCCATGCGCGCGTCGATCGCCGGCGCAAGATTCCCGTCACCTCGCTTCTCTATGCGCTGGGCATGACCGGCGAGGAAATCCTCAATACGTTCTACAAGCAGGTGGTCTACAAGCGCGCCAAGGAAGGCTGGCGTGTGCCGTTCGACGCCAACCGGCTGCGCGGCTACAAGGCGATCAACGATCTCGTTGACGCCGACAGCGGCAAGGTCGTGCTCGAAGCAGGCAAGAAATTGACGGTGCGCCAGGCCCGCCAGCTCGCCGAAAAAGGCTTAAAAGCGCTGCGGCTCTCCGATGAGGAACTGGTCGGCCAATACATCGCCGAGGATCTCGTTAATCCGAAGACCGGCGAGATTTATGCGGAAGCCGGCGAAGAGATCACCGAAAAGACCATCAAGACGCTCAACGAGGCCGGTTACAAGGAGCTGCCACTTCTCAACATCGACCACGTCAATGTCGGCGCCTACATCCGCAATACGCTGGCGATCGACAAGAACATGACGCGCGAAGACGCGCTGTTCGACATCTATCGTGTGATGCGCCCGGGCGAGCCGCCTACTATCGACACGGCGCAGAACATGTTCCAGTCGCTGTTCTTCGATTCGGAGCGCTATGACCTGTCCGCGGTCGGCCGCGTCAAGATGAATATGCGGCTCGATCTCACCGCCGAAGACACCGTGCGCGTGCTGCGCAAGGATGACATCATCGCGGTGATCCGCACGCTGGTCGATCTGCGCGACGGTAAGGGCGACATCGACGATATCGATCATCTCGGCAACCGCCGAGTTCGCTCGGTCGGCGAACTGATGGAGAATCAGTATCGCATCGGGCTGTTGCGGATGGAGCGCGCCATCAAGGAGCGCATGTCGTCGGTCGACATCGACACCGTGATGCCGCAGGACCTGATCAACGCCAAGCCTGCGGCGGCCGCGGTGCGCGAATTCTTCGGCTCATCGCAGCTGTCGCAGTTCATGGACCAGACCAATCCGCTGTCGGAAATTACCCACAAGCGGCGGCTTTCCGCGCTCGGGCCCGGCGGGCTCACGCGCGAACGCGCCGGCTTCGAAGTGCGCGACGTGCATCCCACGCATTACGGGCGCATTTGCCCGATCGAGACGCCGGAAGGGCCAAATATCGGTTTGATCAATTCGCTCGCCACCTTTGCGCGGGTGAACAAATACGGCTTCGTCGAGACGCCGTATCGCAAGGTCAAGGACGGCCGGGTCACCGACGAGGTGATCTATCTTTCGGCGATGGAAGAGGGCCGTTACACGGTCGCCCAGGCCAATTCGGCGATCGATGTGAAGGGCCGCTTCACCGATGATCTCGTGGTGGTGCGCCACGCCGGCGACGTGCAGCTCATTCCGCCGGACAAAGTGGACTTCATGGACGTTTCGCCCAAGCAGCTGGTTTCAGTTGCGGCGGCGCTCATCCCGTTCCTGGAAAACGACGACGCCAACCGCGCGCTGATGGGATCCAACATGCAGCGCCAAGCCGTGCCGCTCGTGCGCGCCGAGGCGCCGTTCGTCGGCACCGGCATGGAAGGCATCGTGGCGCGCGATTCCGGCGCGGCAATCGCCGCCCGGCGCACCGGCGTGGTCGATCAGGTCGACGCCACCCGCATCGTCATTCGCGCGACCGACGAGGCGGATCCGACCAAGCCCGGAGTCGATATCTACCGGCTGCAGAAATTCCAGCGCTCGAACCAGAACACCTGCATCAACCAGCGGCCGCTGGTGAAGGTGAGCGATCAGGTCAAGCGCGGCGACATCATCGCCGACGGTCCCTCGACCGATCTCGGCGAGCTTGCGCTCGGCCGCAACGCGTTGGTCGCGTTCATGCCGTGGAATGGGTACAACTTCGAAGATTCCATACTTTTGTCGGAGCGCATCGTCAAAGACGACGTCTTCACGTCGATTCACATCGAGGAATTCGAGGTGATGGCGCGCGACACCAAGCTCGGCCCGGAGGAGATCACCCGCGATATTCCGAACGTCTCGGAAGAAACGCTGAAAAATCTCGACGAGGCCGGCATTGTCTATATCGGCGCGGAGGTGCGCGCCGGCGACATCCTGGTCGGCAAGATCACGCCCAAGGGCGAAAGCCCGATGACGCCGGAAGAGAAACTGCTGCGCGCCATCTTCGGTGAGAAGGCTTCCGACGTGCGCGACACCTCGCTTCGTGTTCCGCCCGGTGTCCAGGGCACGGTGGTGGAAGTGCGCGTGTTCAACCGGCACGGCGTCGAAAAGGACGAGCGCGCGCTTGCCATCGAACGTGAAGAGATCGAACGCCTGGCCAAGGACCGCGACGACGAACAAGCGATCCTTGATCGCAACGTCTATGGCCGCCTCGCCGAACTCCTCGAGGGGCGCCAGGGCATTGCTGGGCCGAAAGGCTTCAAGAAGGACACCAAAATCACTCGCGCGGTGCTCGAGGAATATCCGCGTTCGCAATGGTGGAGTTTTGCCTCGCCGAACGACAAGGTGATGGCGGAGATCGAAGCCATCCGCAAGCAATACGACGAGTCGAAGAAGCGGCTTGAACAGCGCTTCCTCGACAAGGTCGAAAAGCTGCAGCGCGGTGATGAGTTGCCGCCCGGCGTGATGAAAATGGTCAAGGTCTTCGTTGCCGTGAAGCGCAAGATTCAGCCCGGCGACAAGATGGCCGGCCGGCACGGTAACAAGGGCGTGGTGTCGAAGATCGTGCCGAGCGAGGACATGCCATTCCTCGCCGACGGCACGCCGGTCGACATCGTGCTCAATCCGCTCGGCGTGCCGAGCCGGATGAATGTTGGCCAGATTCTCGAGACCCATCTGGGCTGGGCCTGCGCCGGCTTGGGCCTCAAGATTGGCCACGCCGTCGATCTTCACAATGGCAAGCGGGACTCCAAGCCGCTCAAAGAGCTGCTCAAGAAAGTCTACGGCGACGACGAGACCATCAAGTCGCTCGACGACAAGGGCCTCATGGAGCTCGGCACCAATCTTCGCCACGGCGTGCCGATCGCAACGCCGGTCTTCGACGGCGCCAAGGAAGCGGATATCGAGCACATGCTCGATCTCGCCGGGCTCGATCATTCCGGTCAGGTGAATCTGTTTGATGGGCGCACTGGCGATACTTTCGATCGCAAGGTCACGGTCGGCTTCATTTATATGATGAAGCTGCACCACCTGGTGGATGACAAGATCCACGCGCGCTCGATCGGTCCCTACAGCCTCGTTACCCAGCAGCCGCTTGGTGGCAAGGCGCAGTTCGGCGGCCAGCGTTTCGGCGAAATGGAAGTGTGGGCGCTCGAAGCCTACGGCGCCGCCTACACGCTGCAGGAAATGCTGACGGTGAAGTCCGACGACGTTGCCGGACGCACCAAGGTCTACGAATCGATCGTCCGTGGCGACGATGCCTTCGAATCCGGCATTCCGGAATCGTTCAACGTGCTGGTCAAGGAAATGCGCTCGCTCGGCCTCAATGTCGACCTGCACAATTCCAAGCAGCAGCGCGGCGGCGGTGGTGAAGTCGCCGAGGCGGCGGAGTAACGCGGTGATCGTCATTGCCGGGCTCGACCCGGCAATCCATGCGGCGGTCAGGCACCATGGATGCCCGGGTCAAGCCCGGGCATGACGGACGAAGAGAATAACCACAGCGGCCGACGGTGGTCGGCAAGCGGAGAATAAAATGAACCAAGAGATCATGAATCTTTTCAGCCCGCAGGTGCCGGCTCAGGTCTTTGACCAGATCCGGATTTCGATCGCGAGCCCGGAGAAGATTCTGTCCTGGTCCTACGGCGAGATCAAAAAGCCGGAGACCATCAATTACCGGACCTTCAAGCCCGAGCGCGACGGCTTGTTCTGCGCGCGCATCTTTGGGCCGATCAAGGACTACGAGTGCTTGTGCGGCAAGTACAAGCGCATGAAGTACAAGGGCATCATCTGCGAAAAGTGCTCGGTCGAGGTGACGCTGTCGCGCGTGCGGCGCGAGCGGATGGGTCATATTGAGCTCGCCGCTCCGGTGGCGCATATCTGGTTCCTCAAATCGCTGCCGAGCCGGATCGGACTGCTGCTCGATATGACGCTCAAGGATCTCGAGCGCATCCTTTATTTCGAGCATTACGTCGTGCTCGAGCCGGGGCTCACCCCGCTAAAGGATCGCCAGCTCCTGTCCGAGGACGACTACGTCAAGGCGCAGGATCAATTCGGCGCCGACAGCTTCACCGCCATGATCGGCGCGGAAGCGATCCGCGAAATGCTCAAAGCGCTCGATCTGGGGAAAATGGCGGCGGATCTGCGCAAAGAGATCGCCGAATCGACCTCGGAGCTCAAACCGAAGAAGCTCGCCAAGCGGCTCAAGCTCATCGAAGCGTTCACCCAGTCCCACAACAAGCCGGAATGGATGATCCTCACGCATGTGCCGGTCATTCCGCCCGACTTGCGGCCACTGGTACCGCTTGATGGCGGCCGCTTCGCCACCTCCGACCTCAACGATCTCTATCGCCGCGTCATCAACCGCAACAATCGTTTGAAGCGGCTCATCGAGCTGCGCGCGCCCGATATCATCATCCGCAACGAGAAGCGGATGCTGCAGGAGGCGGTTGACGCGCTGTTCGACAACGGTCGTCGTGGCCGCGTCATCACCGGCGCCAATAAGCGGCCGCTCAAGTCGCTCGCCGACATGCTCAAGGGCAAGCAGGGCCGGTTCCGGCAGAATCTGCTTGGCAAACGCGTCGATTATTCCGGCCGTTCGGTGATCGTGGTCGGCCCGGAGCTCAAGCTGCATCAGTGCGGGCTGCCGAAGAAGATGGCGCTGGAACTGTTCAAGCCGTTCATCTATTCGCGGCTCGACGCCAAAGGGCTTTCGACCACCGTCAAGCAGGCCAAGAAGCTCGTCGAAAAAGAGAAGCCCGAAGTCTGGGATATTCTCGACGAGGTTATCCGCGAGCATCCGGTGCTGCTCAACCGCGCGCCGACGCTGCACCGGCTCGGCATCCAGGCATTCGAGCCGGTTCTGATCGAAGGCAAGGCAATCCAGCTGCATCCGCTGGTTTGCGCGGCGTTCAATGCCGACTTCGACGGCGACCAGATGGCGGTTCACATTCCGCTGTCGCTCGAGGCGCAGCTCGAGGCGCGCGTCTTGATGATGTCGACCAACAACATCCTGCATCCGGCGAACGGCTCGCCAATCATCGTGCCGTCACAGGATATCGTGCTTGGCCTCTACTATCTCTCGCTCATGATCGAGAACGGGCCGGGCCAGTGCAAGCTGGAACTGTATACGCCGGAGCAGCAAAAGAAGGATCCGAAGAAGAAGAACACCGTGCAGGGCTATTATCGCAACATCAGCGAAGTCGAGCACGCGCTCCAGGAAAAGGCGGTCGGGCTGCACAGCCGGATCAAGTACGTCTGGGACGGCGTGGACGAGGAGGGCAAGGTCGTACGCAAGACCTACGAGACCACGCCCGGTCGCGCGCTCCTTGGCGAGGTTTTGCCCAAGCACTTCAAGGTGTCGTTCGATCTGGTCAACAAGCTTATGACCAAGCGCGAAATCTCCAGCATGATCGATACCGTCTACCGCCACTGCGGGCAGAAGGAGACGGTGATCTTCTGCGACCGCGTCATGGCGCTCGGGTTCCATCACGCGTTTAAGGCCGGCATCTCGTTCGGCAAGGACGACATGGTGGTGCCCGGCTCCAAGCGTTCGATCGTCGAAAAGACGCGTGAAGGCGTCAAAGAGTTCGAGCAGCAGTACAATGACGGTCTGATCACCCAGGGCGAGAAGTACAACAAGGTGGTCGACGCCTGGTCGAAGTGCACCGAGGAAATCGCCGAAGCGATGATGAAGGAAATCTCCGCCGCCAAGCCGGCGACGGAGAAGGGCGCCGAGGCGCAGGTCAATTCGATCTTCATGATGGCGCATTCCGGCGCCCGCGGTTCGCCGGCGCAGATGCGTCAGCTTGCCGGCATGCGCGGACTGATGGCCAAGCCGTCCGGCGAGATCATCGAAAGCCCGATCATCTCCAACTTCAAGGAAGGGCTCTCGGTGCTCGAGTACTTCAACTCGACGCACGGCGCGCGCAAAGGCCTCGCCGACACGGCGCTCAAGACCGCAAACTCCGGTTATCTGACCCGCCGCTTGGTCGACGTGGCGCAGGACTGCATCATCACCGATGAGGACTGCGGCACCACGCATGGCATCAAGGTGCGCGCCATTATCGATGCCGGCCAGATCGTGGCCTCGCTGGAGAGCCGTATCCTCGGCCGCACCACGGCTGAAGACGTGCGCGATCCGTCGAGCAACGAACTTCTCGTCGAGAGAGGGACGCTGCTTGAAGAGCCGCAGGTCGAGCGGCTCAAGGTGGCGGGCGTGCAAGAAGTGCGCATCCGCTCAGTGCTGACCTGCGATACGGTCAGCGGCGTCTGCGCCAAGTGCTATGGGCGCGATCTTGCCCGCGGCACGCCGGTCAATATGGGCGAGGCGGTCGGCGTGATCGCCGCGCAATCGATCGGCGAGCCCGGCACGCAGCTCACCATGCGTACGTTCCACATCGGCGGCGCCGCACAGATTTCGGAGCAGTCGTTCGTCGAGTCGAACTTCGAGGGAACGATCAAGATCAAAAATATGAACGTCGCCCGCAATTCGGACGGCGATCTGATCGCGATGAATCGCAACCTGATCGTAGCCGTGCTCGATCCCGACGGGACCGAGCGCGCGGTGCATCGCATTCCCTATGGCGCGCGGCTTAAGGTGGCTGACGGCGACCACATCATGCGCGGCCAGCGCATTGCCGAATGGGATCCGTATACCCGTCCGATCCTGACCGAAGTCGAAGGCACAATCGGCTTTGAGGACCTGGTCGAAGGCCAGTCCCTGACCGAGACGCTCGACGAATCCACCGGCATCGCCAAGCGTGTCGTCATCGATTGGCGCTCGGGTTCAGCCCGCGGCCAGCAGGACCTCCGCCCGGCGCTGGTGATCAAGGGCAAGGACGGCAAGATCCTCAAACTGAGCCGCGGCGGCGAGGCCCGCTACATGCTGGCCGTCGACGCGATCATCTCGGTCGATCCGGGCACGCATGTGAAGTCGGCCGACGTCATCGCCCGCATTCCGACGGAAAGCGCCAAGACGCGCGACATCACCGGCGGTTTGCCGCGCGTTGCCGAGCTGTTCGAGGCGCGCCGGCCGAAGGAATCCGCTGTCATCGCGGAAATCTCCGGCACGGTCCGCTTCGGCCGCGACTACAAGAACAAGCGGCGCATCGCCATCGAGCCGGCGGAGAAGGATGAGCAGCCCAGGGAGTATCTCGTTCCCAAGGGCAAGCACATTCACTTGCAGGACGGTGACGTGATCGAGAAGGGTGACTTCATCGTCGAAGGCAACCCGGCGCCGCATGACATCCTGGCGATCAAAGGGGTCGAGGAGCTCGCCGGCTATCTCGTCAACGAGATCCAGGACGTCTATCGTCTGCAGGGTGTGAGCATCAACGACAAGCACATTGAAGTGATCGTGCGTCAGATGCTGCAGAAGGTCGAGATCGACGAATCCGGCGAAACCGACCTGATCCAGGGCGAACAGGTCGACAAGATCGAGTTCGACGAGGTCAATGCGCGGGTGGTCGCGGAAGGCAAGAAGCCGGCCACCGCGCACCCGGTGCTTCTTGGCATCACCAAGGCGTCGCTGCAGACCCGCTCGTTCATTTCGGCAGCATCGTTCCAGGAGACGACGCGCGTGCTCACCGAGGCTGCGGTCAATGGCAAGGCCGACACGCTCGACGGGCTCAAGGAGAACGTCATTGTCGGTCGGCTGATCCCGGCGGGAACCGGCGCGATGATGAACAAGATCCGCGAAGTCGCGATCAAGCGCGATGCGCTTATTCTCGCCGAACGCGAGAAGGAAGCTGCGGTAAAAGCCGAGGCAGCGGCCGAGCCGGCCGCGTTGCCCGCGGCGGAATAATCGTCGCTGATCGCTGCGAATCGAAGGGCCGCCGCGCTTTGGCGGCCCTTTCTTCTTTTATCGCCGGGACAAGCCCGGCGATGACGGCCAGAGGTACGATCGTGTCGGTACCAAACGCAATCAAAATCCTCAGCGGCGGCGCCATGCGACCGCTGATGGCTGAACTCGTGCCGCGCTTCGAGCATGCGCATGGCATGACAATCGACATCGAATTCCGGCTGACCTCGGCGTTGAAGCAGGCGATCGCAGCCGGCGCGACCTTCGATATTGCCGTTCTGCCGCGGCCGGACCTTAACGATTTGATTGAGCAAGGCGCGATCGCGCCCGGCAGCGCGGCAGACATGGCGCGCTCGACCGTCGGTCTCGCGATCCGCCCCGGCGCCCCAAAGCCGGATATCGGCAGTGTTGCCGCTTTGCGCCGCACGCTGCTGCAAGCTCGCTCCATTGCTTACAGCGACGGACCGAGCGGCGCCTATGTCGCGGCGCTGCTGGCGAAGCTTGGCATTGCCGAGGAGATGGCGCCCAAGACCAAGCTCACCAGTGAACCGGTAGCCGAGCTTGTCGCCCGCGGTGAGGCCGAACTCGGCATGCAGCAGATCGTTGCCATCCTGCCGGTTAGGGGCGCGGAATTGGTGGGTCCGCTGCCGGCCGAACTGCAAAATGTCATTATCTATGCCGCCGGACTGTCGTCCGGCACGCGCCAGGCCGTTGCTGCCGAGGGCTTCATCGCCTTTACCCGAACCGAGGAGGCAAAACGGCTGATGCGCGCCAGCGGATTGGAGCCGGCCTAGCCAAGACTCCTTGCACGGCAGGCGAAACAGCAAAGCGCATCCGACCGCAAACGCTCTCCGGCGGCGGAATGAGCGGAAATGCTTGCGCCATCGCGCTTTTATGCCCATATCGGCTTGACTTGGGACGGTAGCGCCGATACATACCGCCCACTTTTCGGCAGGCGGTGAGCTTCGCCAGTCGGAACGGCTGCCTGGCCCGCATAAGCTGTTGAAAGTAAGTACTTTCTAAGCCGGCCGACCACGGCCTGACGCCTCGACGAAGGAAGCTCAAACGCTGCCTCTGACTTCGGAAAGTCAGATTATCGGTGCATGACCGCGTTGCCGCGCGGTCCTCTGCCAAGGCCAAGCGCCGCTCCGCGACGGGAAGCGGATGGCGCGATTTGGTTTTGCGCGGATGGATTCGCTAGGCGCGCACCGCAAATGGGCGCAAGCCTTAACTTGGAGTGAAGACGAGGAATGCCGACAATCAACCAACTCATTCGCAAGCCGCGGGTGACGCAGCACGCGAAGAAGAAGGTGCCGGCTTTGCAGCAGAGCCCGCAAAAACGCGGCGTCTGCACCCGCGTCTACACGACGACGCCGAAGAAACCGAATTCGGCGCTGCGCAAGGTCGCCAAGGTGCGGTTGACCAACGGTTTCGAAGTGATCGGTTACATTCCCGGCGAGGGCCATAACCTGCAGGAACACTCGGTGGTTATGATCCGCGGCGGTCGCGTCAAAGATTTGCCCGGCGTGCGCTACCACATCCTGCGTGGCGTGCTCGATACCCAGGGCGTGAAAAACCGCAAGCAGCGGCGATCGAAATACGGAGCAAAGAGGCCGAAGTGACCTGAGCGAAGCGAGGGTCATCCCCGGGCAAGCGCAGCGCGACCCGGGGATCTCGAGAGGCAAGTTTCGAGGCCGGCGTGAGCCGGATACGAAAAAAGAAAGACGTGGATGGCCGGGTCAAGCCAGGCCATGACGAAGGAAGAGAGACGATGTCCCGCCGCCACAGGGCCGATAAACGCGAGATACTGCCGGACCCGAAGTTCGGCAATGTCGTCGTCACCAAATTCATGAACTCGGTGATGCATGCCGGCAAGAAGTCGGTGGCGGAAAATATCGTCTATGGCGCATTGGACATGATCGAAGGTAAGACCCGGCAGAATCCAGTCGCCGTATTCCAACAGGCGCTCGACAATGTCATGCCCTCGATCGAGGTCCGCTCGCGCCGCGTCGGTGGCGCCACTTACCAGGTGCCGGTCGAGGTGCGCACGTCGCGTCGTCAGGCGCTCGGCATCCGCTGGATCATCTCCGCCGCCCGCGAGCGCAACGAGAAAACAATGACCGAGCGACTCTCGGCGGAGCTGCTCGATGCGTCGAATAACAGGGGGAACGCCGTAAAGAAGCGCGAAGACACGCACCGCATGGCGGAAGCCAATCGGGCGTTCTCGCACTATCGCTGGTGAACCTGGCGACAGCGAAGGATTTATCCCCCATGCCCCGCACCCACCCCATCGAGGATTATCGCAATTTCGGCATCATGGCCCACATCGATGCCGGAAAGACGACCACGACCGAGCGTGTCCTCTATTACACCGGCAAGAGCCATAAAATGGGCGAGGTGCACGAGGGCGCCGCGACCATGGACTGGATGGAGCAGGAGCAGGAACGCGGCATCACCATCACCTCGGCCGCGACCACCGCGTTGTGGAACGGCAAACGCCTCAACATCATCGATACGCCCGGCCACGTCGATTTCACCATCGAAGTGGAACGCTCGCTGCGCGTGCTCGATGGCGCGATTTGCGTGCTCGATTCCAATCAGGGCGTGGAGCCGCAGACCGAGACGGTATGGCGGCAAGGCGATCGCTACAAAGTCCCGCGCATCGTGTTCTGCAACAAGATGGACAAGGTCGGCGCCGACTTCTTCCAATGTCTCAAAGACATCGTAGATCGGCTCGGCGCCAAGCCTGTCGCCATTCAGCTGCCGATCGGCGCGGAGGCGCAGTTCAAGGGCGTCATCGACCTCATCCGCATGGTCGGCGTCGTATGGGACGAGGAAACGCTCGGCGCCAAATATCATGACGTCGAAATCCCGGCCGAGCTTGTCGACCAGGCCAAGGAATACCGCGAGAAGCTGATCGAGGCTGCGGTCGAGCTCGATGACAATGCGATGACCGCTTACCTTGAAGGTAAAGAACCCGACGTTGCCACGCTAAAACGCCTCATCCGCAAGGCGACGATCGATGGCACGTTCTTTCCGGTTTTTTGCGGCTCCGCGTTCAAGAATAAAGGCGTGCAGCCGCTGCTCGACGCCGTGGTCGATTTTCTCCCATCACCGCTCGATGTGCCGTCGGTGAAGGGCGTCGATCTCAAAGGCAACGAGGTGGAGCGCAAACCTTTGGATACCGAGCCGCTGGCGCTGCTTGCGTTCAAGATCATGGACGATCCGTTCGTTGGCACCATCACCTTTTGCCGTATCTATTCGGGCAAGCTTGAAAGCGGCACCGGGGTGATGAATTCGACCAAGGACCGCAAAGAGCGCGTCGGCCGCATGCTGCTGATGCATGCGAACAATCGCGAAGACATCAAGGAGGCTTATGCCGGCGACATCCTGGCGTTGGCCGGGCTGAAAGAAGTGCGCACCGGAGACACCCTGTGCGATCCGCAAAAACCCGTCATCCTGGAAAAAATGGAATTCCCCGATCCGGTCATCGAGATCGCGATCGAGCCGAAATCGAAAGCCGATCAGGAAAAGCTCGGCGTCGCGCTGGCCAAGCTGGTGGCCGAGGATCCGTCATTCCGCGTCACCACCGATCAGGAATCCGGCCAGACCATCATCAAGGGCATGGGTGAGCTGCATCTCGACATCAAGGTCGACATTCTCAAGCGCACTTATAAGGTCGATGCCAATATCGGCGCGCCGCAGGTCGCCTATCGCGAGAAGATCACCCGGCCGGCGACCGTCGACTACACTCATAAGAAACAGACCGGCGGCCACGGCCAGTTCGCGCGCATCAAGATCGTCGCCGAACCGGCGCCGCCCGGCACCGGCTTCGAATTCGAGAATGAAGTGGTCGGCGGCGCCGTGCCGAAGGAATTCGTCCCGGCTGTGGAAAAAGGCCTCGAAGCCATGTTGAGCTCGGGCGTGCTCGCAGGATTCCCGGTGGTCGATCTCAAGGCGAGGCTGATCGACGGCGATTCCCACGACGTTGATTCCTCGTCGATGGCCTTCGAAATTTGCGCACGGGCGGCGATGCGCGAGGCCCTGCAAAAGGGCGCTCCCGCGCTGCTTGAGCCGATCATGAAGGTCGAGGTCGTCACGCCGGAAGATTATACCGGGTCGGTCATCGGCGATCTCAATTCGCGGCGCGGGCAGATCCAAGGACAGGACATGCGCGGCAATGCCAATGTCATCGCCGCGATGGTGCCGCTCGCGAACATGTTCTCCTATGTCAACAATCTGCGCTCCATGTCCCAGGGGCGCGCTACGTTCACGATGCAATTCGATCACTACGCTGAAGTGCCGAAAGCCATCGCCGAAGAAGTCCAGGCGAAGTTCGCCTGATTGAGATTAAGGATTAGAGCAGGAGCCGGAACGGAGACAGTCCCATGGCCAAAGAAAAATTCCAGCGCACCAAGCCGCATTGCAATATCGGCACGATCGGGCACGTCGATCACGGCAAGACGTCGTTGACGGCTGCGATCACCAAGATTTTGGCGGAGAAGGGTCAAGCGACCTACACCGCCTATGACCAGATCGATAAGGCGCCCGAGGAGAAGGCGCGCGGCATCACCATCGCGACCGCGCATGTCGAATACCAAACCGATAAGCGCCACTACGCGCATGTCGATTGCCCGGGCCATGCCGACTACGTCAAAAACATGATCACCGGCGCCGCGCAGATGGACGGCGCGATCCTGGTGGTGAGCGCCGCCGATGGGCCGATGCCGCAAACCCGCGAGCACATTCTTTTGGCGCGCCAGGTCGGCGTGCCGGCGCTGGTCGTCTACCTCAACAAGGTCGATATGGTGGACGATCCCGAACTCCTCGAGCTCGTCGAGCTCGAGGTCCGCGAGCTCCTCTCCAAGTACAATTTCCCCGGCGACAAGATCCCGGTGATCAAGGGCTCGGCGCTGATGGCGCTCGAAGACAAGAACCCGGAACTGGGCAAGAACTCGATCTTCGAGCTGATGAAGGCGGTCGACGAATTCATCCCGCAGCCGGAGCGCCCGAAGGATCAGCCGTTCCTGATGCCGGTCGAGGACGTGTTCTCGATTTCCGGCCGTGGCACGGTCTGCACCGGCCGCATCGAGCGCGGCGTCATCAAGGTGGGTGAGGAAGTCGAGATCGTCGGCATCCGGCCCACGCAGAAGACAGTCGTGACCGGCGTTGAGATGTTCCGCAAGCTGCTCGACCAGGGCGAGGCCGGCGACAATGTCGGCTGTCTCCTCCGCGGCACCAAGCGCGAAGAAGTCGAGCGCGGCCAGGTGCTGTGCAAGCCGGGTTCGGTCAAGCCGCACACCAAGTTCAAGGCCGAGGCTTACATTCTTACTAAGGAGGAGGGCGGACGTCACACCCCGTTCTTCACCAATTACCGGCCGCAGTTCTATTTCCGCACCACCGACGTGACCGGCGTGGTGACGTTGCCGGAAGGTACCGAGATGGTGATGCCGGGCGACAATATCGCCATGGAGGTCACGCTGATCGTGCCAATCGCCATGGAGGAGAAGCTGCGCTTCGCTATCCGTGAGGGCGGCAAGACGGTGGGCGCCGGCGTCGTGGCGAACATTATCGAGTAAGTATCAACGTGTCGTCATGGCCGGGCTGCGTCCCGGCCATCTCGATCAAGTAGGCACCGCGGTGCGGAGTAATCGGGATTGCCGGATCAAGTCCGGCAATAACGGGGCAGAGAGACGGGACAATGAACGGCCAGAATATCCGCATTCGGCTAAAAGCGTTCGATCATCGCATCCTCGATGCGTCGGCGCGCGAGATCGTCAACACTGCTAAGCGTACCGGTGCGCAGGTCCGCGGGCCGATTCCGCTGCCGACCAAGATCGAAAAATTCACTGTCAACCGCTCGCCGCACATCGACAAGAAGAGCCGCGAGCAATTCGAAATGCGCACCCACAAGCGTCTGCTCGATATCGTCGATCCGACGCCGCAAACGGTCGATGCCTTAATGAAGCTCGATCTTGCCGCCGGCGTCGACGTCGAGATCAAGCTGTAAGGGCCTCGGAGAAGGACAATGCGTTCCGGAGTGCTTGCACAGAAAATCGGAATGACGCGTCTGTTCACCGATAGCGGCGAACACGTGCCGGTGACGGTATTGCGCCTTGGCAATTGCCAGGTCGTCGGTCATCGCACCAAGGAGAAGAACGGCTACATCGCGCTGCAACTCGGCGCCGGCCTGCGCAAGGTGCAGAGCACTACCAAGGCCGACCGCGGTCATTTCGCCGTCGCCAAGGTCGAGCCCAAGCGCAAGCTCGCCGAATTCCGCGTTGACGAAGATGCTTTGATTCCAATCGGCGCCGAAATCACTGCTGACCACTTTGTCGTCGGGCAATATGTCGACGTGACCGGCACGTCCACGGGCAAAGGTTGGGCCGGTCCGATGAAGCGCTGGAATTTCGCCGGTCTGCGCGCCAGCCACGGCGTTTCCATCTCGCACCGTTCGCACGGCTCGACCGGCGGCCGCCAGGATCCAGGCAAGACCTTCAAGAACAAGAAAATGGCGGGCCATCTCGGCGTCGACCGGGTGACGACGCTTAATCTGAGAGTAAGACAAACCGACGTCGAGCGCGGCCTCATCCTGGTCGAGGGCGCCGTGCCCGGCGTCAAAGGCGGCTGGATCACGGTGCGCGATGCCGTGAAGAAGAGGCTGCCGGACGGCGTGCCGAAACCCGGAAAATTCAAGCTCGCAGAAGGTACACCCGCTGGCAAAGCGGACGAGCCCGCATCAGCGGCGAGTGAAGCCACCACCAAACCGGAAGCCAAACCGGAAAGCCACGCTCCGCAAGCCGCACCCGCAGCGGCACCGCAACCGGCCCCCGCGCAGGCGCCTGCCAAGCAGGCAGCCGCCAAGCCGGCGCCGAAGGGCGAGACGGCAAAACCTGCTGCGGGCAAGAAGCCGAAGAAGGGCGAGTGATATGGAGCTGCAAGTCACCACGCTCGACGGCAAGAAAGCAGGCTCGGTCACGCTGTCGGACGCCATCTTCGGGCTCGAGCCGCGCACCGACATCATTCACCGCTGCGTCGTCTGGCAATTGGCCAAGCGCCAGCGCGGCACTCACGAAGTGAAGAACCGGGCGGACATCACGCGCACCGGTAAGAAGATGTACCGGCAGAAGGGCACCGGTTCGGCGCGCCACGGTTCGGCGCGGGTCAATCTATTCCGTGGCGGCGGCCGTTCGTTCGGTCCGCATACCCGCAGCCACGCCATCGGCCTGCCGAAGAAAGTACGCGCGCTTGCGCTCAAACATGCGCTTTCGGCCAAAGCCAAGGACGGCGGTATCGTGGTGATCGATACGCTGACGGTCAAAGAAGCCAAGACCAAAGCCTTGCGCGGCCATTTCGACAAACTCGGCGTGTCGAACGCGCTGTTCATCGATGGTGCCGAACTTGGTGCCGATGTGCGCAAGGCGGCGCGCAACATTCCGAATATCGACGTGCTGCCGGTTGCCGGCATCAATGTCTACGACATCATGCGGCGGCATAAACTCGTGCTCACGCGCGCCGCCGTCGATGCGTTGGAGGCGCGGTTCAAATGACCACCACCGATCCGCGCCATTACGACATTATTATTGCACCGCTCATCACCGAGAAGGCGACCAACGCCTCCGAGTTCAACAAGGTCGTGTTCAAGGTCGCCATGACGGCGACCAAGCCGCAGATCAAGGAAGCCGTCGAGAAGCTGTTCGACGTGAAGGTCAAGAGCGTCAACACACTGCGGCGGCGCGGCAAATGGAAGGCGTTCCGCGGACGCTACGGCCGCACCTCCGATACCAAACGCGCGGTGGTGACCCTCGAAGAGGGTCAAACCATCGATGTGACGACGGGGCTGTGAGGAGCGGGCGATGGCATTGAAAAGCTATAATCCAGTCACCGCGGGACAGCGCCAGCTCGTCCTAGTGGACCGCACTGGCCTGCATTCGGGCAAACCGGTCAAGGCGCTCACCGCAGGCAAAAATTCGACCGGCGGGCGAAACAATCATGGCCACATTACCTCGCGCTATCGCGGCGGCGGCCACAAGCAGGCCTATCGTAAGGTCGATTTCAAGCGCCGCAAGTTCGATGTGCCGGCCAAGGTCGAGCGGCTCGAATACGATCCGAACCGCACCGGTTTCATCGCGCTCGTCAAATATGACGACGGCGAGTTCGCCTATATCCTCGCGCCGCAGCGGCTTGCGCCGGGCGACACTATTGTCGCCGGCGAGCATGTCGACGTGAAGCCTGGCAATGCCATGCCGACTGCGAATATTCCGGTCGGCACCATCGTCCACAATATCGAGCTGAAGATCGGCAAGGGCGGACAGATCGCGCGTTCCGCCGGCGCCTATGCGCAGATCGTCGGCCGCGACGGCGAATACGTCATCCTGCGGCTCAATTCCGGCGAACAGCGGTTGGTGCACGGCCGCTGCATCGCCACCATCGGCGCGGTGTCCAACCCCGACAACATGAATGTGTCGATCGGCAAAGCCGGGCGGACACGGTGGATGGGTTGGCGCGGCCACGTTCGCGGCGAAGCCATGAATCCGGTCGATCATCCGCTCGGCGGGCGCACCCGCGGCGGCCGTCATCCGGTCTCGCCATGGGGCAAGCCGACCAAGGGAATGAAGACGCGCAAGAACAAGCGTACGGCGAAGTTCATCATGGCGAGCCGTCACGCGCGCAAGCAGAAGTAGGAGACAGCATGGCGCGTTCGGTCTGGAAGGGTCCGTTTGTCGACGGTTATCTGCTGAAGAAGGCGGATGCCGCGCGCTCGTCCGGGCGTCACGAGATGATCCGCATCTGGTCGCGGCGCTCGACCATCCTGCCGCAATTCGTCGGCCTGACATTCGGCGTCTATAATGGCCAGAAGCACGTCCCAGTGATCGTCACCGAGGAAATGGTCGGCCACAAGTTCGGTGAGTTCTCGCCGACCCGTTCGTTCTATGGCCATTCCTCGGATCGCAAGGCCAAGCGCGCCGCCATGCCGGGCGCACCCGGCGCGCCGGGAGCCGCTCCGGCCGAAGGCGCGGCGCCGGCCCCCGCGGCGCCGAGTGGCGGGACATCGTGAGGGTGAGAGAACGTCGATGAGTAAGAAAAAGCGCGAGCGCGCGCTGTCCGACACCGAAGCGAAGGCGGTCGCCCGCATGCTGCGCGTCAGCCCGCAGAAGCTCAATCTGCTGGCTCAGCTTATCCGCGGCAAGAAGGTTTCGACCGCGCTCGCCGATCTCGAATTCTCGCGCAAGCGCATCGCGCGCGATGTGCGCAAATGTCTGGAATCGGCGATCGCCAATGCCGAGAACAACCATGACCTCGATGTCGACGATCTCGTCGTCGCCGAGGCCCATGTCGGCAAGGCGCTGGTAATCAAGCGGCATGAGATACGCGCACGCGGCCGCGTTGGCGCGATTCTCAAGCCGTTCGCGAACCTCACCATCGTGGTGCGCGAAGTCGAGGCGCAGGCGTAAAGCGGCGGCGAGGAGAGCATTATGGGTCAGAAGGTCAATCCGATCGGGCTTCGTCTCGGCATCAACCGCACCTGGGATTCGCGCTGGTATGCCGGCAAAGCCAGCTATGGCGCGCTGCTGCATGAGGATATGAAAATCCGCAAAGCGCTGATGGCGGAGTTAAAGCAGGCCGCCGTGTCCAAGATCGTGATCGAGCGTCCACACAAGAAATGCCGCGTCACGATCCATTCGGCGCGGCCCGGCGTGGTGATCGGCAAGAAAGGCGCAGACATCGAGAAGCTGCGACGGAAAGTTGCCGCGCTCACCGACAGCGACGTCGTCATCAACATCGTCGAGATTCGCAAGCCCGAGCTTGACGCTCAGCTCGTTGCCGAATCCATCGCCCAGCAGCTGGAGCGCCGGGTCGCTTTCCGTCGCGCGATGAAGCGCGCCGTGCAATCGGCGATGCGGCTTGGCGCCGGCGGCATCCGCATCAATTGCTCGGGCCGGCTCGGCGGCGCGGAAATCGCGCGCATGGAATGGTATCGCGAGGGCCGCGTGCCGCTACATACGCTGCGCGCCGACGTCGATTACGGCGTCGCCACCGCGTTCACCACCTATGGCACCTGCGGCGTCAAAGTGTGGATCTTCAAAGGCGAGATCATGGAGCACGATCCGATGGCGCAGGATAAGCGCATGGCCGAAGTCGAAGCCGGCCGGCCGCGGCGAGACGCGGCCTAACCGAGCCGATGTGACGAAAGGGCGTTAGCCATGCTGCAACCGATGCGAACCAAATTCCGTAAGGCGCACAAGGGGCGAATCCACGGCCTCGCCTCGAGCGCCGTGGATCTGGCCTTCGGCCAATATGGCCTCAAAGCGGTCGAGCCCGAGCGCATCACCGCGCGGCAAATCGAGGCGGCGCGTCGCGCGCTCACCCGCCATATGAAGCGGTCGGGGCGAGTTTGGATTCGGATGTTTCCCGATGTGCCGGTGTCAAAGAAGCCGCTCGAAGTGCGTATGGGTTCGGGCAAGGGCAACCCGGAACTGTGGGTGGCTCGCGTCAAGCCCGGCCGCATCCTGTTCGAAGTCGACGGCGTCTCGATCGATGTCGCCAAGGAGGCGCTGGCGCTCGCCGCCGCCAAATTGCCGGTCAAGACGCGTTTCGTCGAGCGTATCAGCGAGTAGCCGCCATGAAGCCCGCCGATATTAGAGCGATGACGATCGATCAGATCGACGATGAGGTGCTCAAGCTCAAGAAGGAGCATTTCAACCTGCGATTCCAGCGCGCCAGCGGGCAGTTGGAAAACACCGCCCGCGTCCGCGAAGTACGCCGCGACATTGCGCGATTGAAGACGGTTGCGCGCTCAAAGCACCAGGGTTCGGCGAAATCAGGCCCGGCGAAATCCAGCTCGACCGAGGCCGGTTCGGCCAAGTCGAGGCCGGCCAAGTCGAGGCCGGCCAAGTCGAGCCGGGCCAAGTCGAGCCGGGCCAAGTCGAGGCCGGCCAAAACGGCCGCGGCCAAGAGTTAAGGGAAACCGATATGCCGAAGCGAACGCTCCAAGGCGTCGTGGTGAGCGACAAACAGAAAAAGACGCTGGTGGTGCGCGTCGAGCGCCGCTACACGCATCCGTTGTTCAAAAAGACCGTACGCCATACGAAGAAGTATTACGCGCACGACGAGAAGAACGAGTTCAAGGTCGGCGACATCGTGTGGATCGAAGAGCATCGCCCGATTTCCAAGCTCAAACGCTGGGCGGTGGTGCGCGGCGAGAAGAGGCAGACGTCGCCATGATCCAGATGCAGACCAATCTCGACGTGGCGGACAATTCCGGCGCGCGGCGCGTCATGTGCATCAAAGTGCTCGGCGGCTCCAAGCGCAAATACGCCACGATCGGCGACGTGATCGTCGTGTCGGTGAAAGAGGCTATACCGCGCGGCCGCGTCAAAAAGGGCGACGTGATGAAAGCGGTGATCGTGCGGATTGCCAAGGATATCAAGCGCCCCGACGGTTCGGTCATCCGGTTCGACCGCAACGCCGCAGTGCTGATCACTCCGCAAATGGAGCCGGTCGGCACGCGCATTTTCGGACCGGTCCCGCGCGAGCTGCGGGCCAAGAACCACATGAAGATCATTTCGCTCGCGCCAGAGGTGCTGTGATGGCGGCGAAAATTAAGAAAGGCGACACGGTGATCGTGATCGCGGGCCGCGACAAAGGCCGCACCGGCGAGGTGATCGAAATGCGCCGCGAGGACGGCCGCGTGCTGGTCCGCGGCGTCAACATGGTCAAGCGGCACCAGCGCCAGACTGCCGCGCAGGAAGGCGGCATCGTTTCCAAGGAGGCGTCAATCCACGTCTCCAACGTGGCGCTCGCCGATCCCAAGGACGGCAAGCCGACGCGTGTCGGATTCAAACTCGTCGGCAAGAGCGACGACCGCAAGAAAGTGCGCTTCGCCAAGCGTTCGGGAGTTGAGATCGATGGCTGATACCGACGAGAAGCAGGCCAAGCGGCCGGAACAGACGCCGGAGCAGCACGGGCGCGCGCAGCGTCCGGCCGATGGCGGCAAACCGGTCAGGGCGGACAAGGCCGAGCGCGGCGACAAGCCCGACAAAAGGCCCGAAAAGGCCGAGAAAGGCGACAAGGCCGCCAAGCCCGCGAAGCCGGACAAGGCTGAGAAGACTGACAAAACGGCGCCGCGCGAGCCCGAGCCGCGCGTCCCGGCGCGGCTGAAAGTGCAGTTCGACGAGGCGATCCGCGGCACGCTCGCCGAGCAGCTCGGTCACAAGAACCGCTATCAAGTGCCGCGGCTCGACAAGATCGTCATCAATATGGGCATTGGCGAGGGCGTAGCCGACCGTAAGAAGGTCGACAGCGCCGCGGCCGATCTCGCCCTGATCGCCGGGCAAAAGGCCGTGGTCACCAAAGCGCGCAAGTCGATCGCGACCTATAAGGTGCGCACCGGCCAGGCTATCGGCTGCAAGGTGACGCTGCGCAAAGCGCGCATGTATGAGTTTCTCGACCGGCTCATCAATATTGCCTTGCCGCGGATGCGCGACTTCCGCGGCCTTAGTCCGAAGAGCTTCGACGGCCGGGGCAATTACACGCTCGGCATCAAGGAGCACATCGTGTTTCCCGAGATCGACTACGACAAAGCGGCCGATGTCTGGGGCATGGACATCACGGTTTGCACTACGGCGCGTAACGACGACGAGGCGCGCGCCTTATTGACGGCGTTCAATTTTCCGTTCCGGCAGTGAGGCTTGCAGAAAGCTTCAGACGCGGGACATTAAGGAGAAGCAATGGCGAAGAAGAGTTCAATCGAGAAGAACAACCGGCGCCGCCGGATGGCCAAGAAATATTCCGGGCGCCGGGCGCGGCTCAAGGCGATCGCTCGCGACAAATCAAAGCCGGTGGAGGAGCGCTTTGCCGCCACGCTTAAGCTCGCCGAATTGCCGCGCAATTCGTCGGCAACGCGGATTCGCAATCGCTGCGAGCTGACCGGCCGGCCGCGCGGCTATTATCGCAAACACAGATTGTCGCGGATTGCGCTGCGCGAGCTCGGCTCGAAGGGGCTCATTCCCGGCTTGTTGAAGTCGAGCTGGTAAGGAGGCTTCGATGAATGATCCGCTCGGCGATCTGTTGTCTCGCATTCGCAATGCGCAGATGCGCAACAAATCGAAGGTCACTTCGCCCGGCTCGCGGCTTCGCGAAAGCGTGCTCGATGTGCTCAAGAGCGAAGGCTATATCCGCGGCTATGCCGTGGTGGAGCGCGAGGGCCGCTCGGAAATCGAGATCGAGCTGAAATATTTCGACGGCGAACCGGTGATCCGCGAAATCGAACGGGTGTCCAAGCCCGGCCGGCGCGTCTACACCTCGGTGAAAAGCATGCCGCGCATCAATAACGGACTCGGCGTCACCATCGTCTCGACGCCGAAGGGCGTTATGGCCGATCACGACGCGCGCGACGCCAATGTCGGCGGCGAGATACTCTGTACGGTGTTCTGATGTCCCGTATCGGTAAAAGAGCCATCGCGGTGCCTTCGGGCGTAACCGCCAACGTCGAGGGCCAGACCGTCAAGGTCAAAGGGCCCAAAGGCGCGCTGCAAGCGGCGTTGCACGACGATGTCACAGTCAAGCTCGACGGCGGCCAGATCAAGATCGAGCCGCGCGCCGAGACCAAACGCGCGCGCGCGCAATGGGGCACCTCGCGCACGCTGGTCGCCAATCTCATCTCGGGCGTCACCAAGGGTTTCGAGCAGCGCCTTGAAATCAGCGGCGTCGGTTATCGCGCCGCGGTGCAGGGCAAGAATTTGCAGCTCGCGCTCGGCTATAGCCACGACATCGTCTATCCGATCCCGGAAGGCATCACTATCGCTACGCCGCGGCCGGTCGAGATCATTGTTACGGGCAGCGATCGGCAGAAGGTCGGCCAGGTCGCGGCCGAGATCCGCGAATACCGGCCGCCGGAGCCTTACAAGGGCAAGGGGATCAAATATGCCGGCGAGCGAATCTTCCGCAAGGAAGGCAAGAAGAAGTAACGGAGCCGCGCGATGACCAAGCTCAGCGACAGGATCATGCGGCGGCGGGGCCGGGTGCGCGGCGTGCTGCGCCACGCTGCTGGCGATCGCAAGCGGCTCTCCGTGTACCGCTCGTCGAAACACATTTACGCGCAGGTGATCGATGACGATCGCGGCGTTACGCTGGCGTCGGCTTCATCGATCGAAAAAGCCACACGCGAAAGCATCAAGACCGGGGCCAGTATCGACGCAGCCAAAACTGTCGGCAAGCTGATCGCGGAGCGCGCCAAGGAGAAGGGCGTCACCGACGTGGTGTTCGATCGCGGCGCTTATCTTTATCACGGCCGCGTCAAGGCGCTCGCCGAGGCTGCGCGCGAAGGCGGACTGAATTTCTAAGAACTGATGCCAGAACGGAACGGTTGAACAAAATGGTAAAGCAACATGGTTGAGCAATATGGCGCGTGAACCCCGCGATCGAAGAAACGAAGAGCGCGACAGCGAGTTTGTCGACAAGCTCGTGCACATCAACCGCGTCGCCAAGGTCGTCAAGGGCGGCCGGCGTTTCGGCTTTGCCGCGCTGGTCGTGGTCGGCGATCAGAAGGGCCGCGTCGGCTTTGGCCACGGCAAGGCGCGTGAAGTGCCGGAGGCGATCCGCAAGGCGACCGATGCCGCCAAGCGCGGGCTCACTCGCGTGCCGTTGCGCGAGGGCCGCACGCTGCATCATGACGTCGCCGGTCGGCACGGCGCCGGCCGGGTCTATCTGCGCGCCGCACCGCCGGGCACCGGTATCATTGCCGGCGGCCCGATGCGTGCCGTCTTCGAAACACTCGGGATGCAGGACGTGGTGGCGAAGTCGATTGGCACGTCCAATCCATATAACGTCGTGCGCGCCACTTTCGACGCGCTCAAGCGCCAGGATTCGCCGCGCTCGGTTGCCGCGCGCCGCAACGTCAAGGTCTCGACGCTGCAGGCGCGCCGGCGCGACGTCGATGCCGAAGCACCCGCCGATTAAACCTGGAGCATGCGATGAGCGCCGAAAAGCCCAGCGGCAAGAACAGCGGCAAAACCGTCAAGGTTCGCCAGACCGGCAGTCCGATGCGGCGTCATTTCAGCCAGCGTCAAACGCTGGTCGGGCTCAAGCTCAACAAGATCGGCCGCGTCGCCGAACTGGTCGATACGCCGCAGACGCGCGGCATGATTGCCAAGGTCGCCCATCTCATTGAAGTGGTAGAGAAATAGAGCATTCGTCACCCTGAGGCGCCCGCGCATCGGCGCGGGCCTCGAAGGGTCCAGGCCGGCACCCTTCGAGACTCACCGCTTGCGCGGTTCGCACCTCAGGATGACGGTAAAAGGGAAGGAACGAGACAATGAAGCTTCACGAACTCGCCGGCCGGCCCGGCGCCCGCAAGGTGCGCAAGCGCATCGGCCGCGGCATCGGTTCGGGAACGGGCAAGACCGGCGGTCGCGGCGGCAAAGGTCAGACCGCGCGTTCCGGTGTGCGTATCAAAGGGTTCGAGGGCGGCCAGATGCCGCTGCATCGGCGCTTGCCGAAGCGCGGCTTCAAAAACACCATGTTCGCGCGCAAGCTCAACGAGGTGAATCTCGGCCGCGTTCAGGCGGCGATCGACGCCGGCACGCTCGATGCCGCGGCAAAGATCGATGCGGCGGCGCTAGTCAAAGCGGGGATCATTCGCCGCGCCAAAGATGGCGTAAAGCTGCTCGGCGCTGGCGAGATCAAAACCAAGCTTGCAGTTTCGGTTTACGGTGCCTCGAAATCCGCAGTTGCCGCGGTCGAAAAGGCCGGCGGCACAGTCGAAATTCTTGCACCGAAGCCGCAGGCGAGCGAGCAAGCGGCCTGATGGCAGTCGTCATGCCCGGCACTCGGGACCGGCCTTTGGCCAGCCCAAGTGTAGACCTTGCGCCGGGCATCCACGGCTTATAGCTGTCGACAAAGACACGGCTGGCCGGATCAAGGCCGGCTATGACGAGTGAAGGGGTTCGGAGCGGCCGATGGTCTCTGCAGCGGAACAACTGGCAGCCAATCTCAACTTTTCGGCGCTGGCCAAGGCCGAAGAACTCAAAAAGCGCATTTGGTTCACGCTCGGCGCGCTGCTGGTCTATCGGCTCGGCACCTACATCCCGTTGCCCGGCATCGATCCGGCCGCCTGGGATCAGATTTTCCAATCCCAAGCCGGCGGCATTCTGGGAATGTTCAATATGTTCGCCGGCGGCGGTATCCACCGCATGGCGATCTTCGCGCTCAACATCATGCCGTACATCTCCGCCTCGATCATCATTCAATTGATGACGACGGTGTCGCCCACCCTCGAACAGCTCAAGAAAGAGGGTGAGGCGGGGCGCAAGATGATCAATCAATACACGCGCTATCTCACCGTGGTGCTGGCTGCATTCCAGGCGTACGGGATTGGGATCGGGCTGGAGGGCGCCGGCGCGCGCGTGGTCACCGATCCGGGCCTGTTCTTTCTTATCTCGACGGTCATCACGCTAACCGGCGGCACGATCTTTTTGATGTGGCTCGGCGAGCAGATTACCCAGCGCGGCATCGGCAATGGCACCTCGCTGATCATCATGTCGGGCATTGTCTCGGAATTGCCCTCGGCAATCGCCGGCACGCTCGAACTCGGCCGCCAGGGCGCGCTCTCGACTGGGCTCATCCTCATCGTGCTGGTGATGGCGGTCGCGGTGATCACGTTTATCGTGTTCATGGAGCGGGCGCAGCGGCGTTTGTTGATCCAATATCCCAAGCGCCAGGTCGGCAATCGGATGTTCGAAAGCCAATCTTCGCACCTGCCGCTCAAGCTCAACACCTCGGGCGTTATTCCGCCGATCTTCGCCTCGTCGCTGCTGTTATTGCCGGCGACGGTTGCCAATTTCACCTCCGGCCAGGGGCCGGGATGGCTGACCACGATTACCACCCAGCTTTCGCACGGCCGGCCGCTGTTTTTGCTGCTCTATGTCGGGATGATCGTGTTCTTCGCATTCTTCTACACCGCCATCGTGTTCAACCCGACTGAGACCGCCGATAACCTGAAAAAACACGGCGGCTTTGTTCCAGGCATCCGGCCCGGCGAGCGGACTGCCGAGTACATCGACTACGTGTTGTCACGGATCACCGTGATCGGCGCCGCCTATCTGGCGGTGGTTTGTCTGTTCCCGGAAATGTTGATTTCCTACGCCGCGGTGCCGTTCTATTTCGGCGGCACGTCGCTGCTCATCGTCGTGAGCGTAACCATGGATACGGTCGCGCAGGTGCAAGGCTATCTATTGGCGCACCAATATGAGGGCTTGATCAAAAGATCGAAGCTGCGAGGGCGCCGCAGATGAGATTGATCCTGCTTGGCCCGCCGGGGGCTGGCAAAGGAACACAAGGCCAGCGTCTCGCCGCCAAATACGGAATTGTTCAGCTTTCGACCGGCGACATGCTGCGCGAAGCGGTCAAAAGCGCCACCCCGATCGGTCGCAAAGTCCAGGACATCATCGCGCACGGGCGTCTTGCGCCTGATAACTTGGTCGTCGACCTCGTCGGACAGCGCATCGCCGAGCCGGACGCGCACAAAGGTTTTATCCTGGACGGCTTCCCGCGCACCGTTCCGCAAGCGGCCGCGCTCGATCGCATGCTGGCGGGCAAAGGCTTGGCGCTCGATGCGGTGATCGAGCTTCGCGTCGACGAAGCGGCGCTGATCAAGCGGATCGAGAGTCGCATTCTCGAAATGAGGATGAAAGGCGAGCCGTTGCGCGACGACGACAATCCCGAAGTACTGCACATAAGGCTGCAAGCCTACAGGGAGCAAACTGCGCCGCTGATCGACTATTACGACCGCAAACGCGTCCTGCGCACCGTCAACGGCATGGCGCCGATTGAAGAGGTCACAGCAGCGATCGACAAGGTGCTGACAGCGGCGGCAGGTCGGGCAGCTCAAAAAAAGGGCCAGCAGGTCAGCCCGTAAGGCTGCATAAGGCGAAGCGCGGCGCTCGATATAGTAGCGCTGGCGGAACCGGGGGTCCGGGCCCGGGGGCAAGCGGCAGGCAAAAGGCGGCCAGGGGCAGCGGGGAACGGCAGCGGTATAGAGGCAAGATTAGGAAAAAAGTCGCTCCCGGAGGCTGCCCCAACGCGGCTTGGCGGTCAGCTAAGAACGGCCGGGAGGGCGCCGCCAAGGCCAGCAAGAGGGGGCCGGATCGGTCCTAGGCCGGTTTTTGTACACGAAACCGCTAGCGGAGGTTGACGAAACGCCGGGAAATCCATTAATAAGTCTCAAATATCCAGTCGGAGATTGAGCAGCGATGCCGGGCCGCAAAGGCATGGCGCCGTTGGCTTTTTACGTTTGTGGCCTTTCTCAGGCGACATTGGAACCGATGAACAGCGGCCGGGACCTCCGGGTCTGGTGCGGTCTGGCCGCCGCAAGGAGTAGCTGACTTGGCTCGCATCGCTGGCGTCAACCTGCCGACCAACAAGCGCATCGTGATCGCGCTGCAGTACATTTACGGCATCGGCGGCGCCAAGGCGCACGAAATCCTGGGGAAAGTCTCTATCCCCGAGTCACGCCGAGTGTCGCAACTGACCGACCAGGAAGTCTTGCAACTACGCGAAATGATCGACCGCGACTACATGGTCGAGGGCGATCTGCGGCGCGAAGTCGCCATGAACATCAAGCGGCTGATGGATCTCGGCTGCTACAGGGGCTTGCGCCACCGGCGCGGCCTGCCGGTGCGCGGTCAACGCACCCATACCAATGCGCGGACCCGCAAAGGTCCCGCCAAAGCCATTGCCGGCAAGAAGAAATAGCGCGTGACACAGCGACAGTATGACGGCAGCGGAGCAACCGGCTCCGATCCGCGAAAGGGTGAGAATGGGTAAGGAAGCCACGCGCGTCCGCCGGCGCGAACGCAAGAACATCGCCTCTGGCGTCGCGCATGTGAACGCGTCGTTCAACAACACGATGATCACGATCACCGACGTGCAAGGCAACACGATTGCTTGGTCGTCGTCGGGGACTATGGGTTTCAAAGGCTCGCGCAAATCGACGCCCTATGCGGCGCAGGTTGCCGCCGAGGATGCGGCGAAGAAAGCGCAAGAGCATGGCATGAGGACGCTTGAAGTCGAGGTGGCCGGTCCGGGCTCGGGCCGGGAGTCGGCGCTGCGCTCCTTGCAGGCGGCCGGCTTCACCATCACCTCAATCCGCGACGTGACCCCGATTCCCCACAATGGCTGCCGCCCGCGTAAGCGGCGGCGTGTATAGGACATCCGGCCGATGCAACAAATGGAACATCTGCCGCCGCTCGACCTTGAACCCAATTTTGACCCCACGGAGCGGAGTGGGGTGCGCGCGCCGATCACGCCGCGCAACGCGACGGGTGACAACGTGACAATCCAGAAGAATTGGCAGGAACTGATCAGGCCCAATAAATTGCAGGTCAGCGTCGGTGCCGACTCCCGACGTTCGGCGACCGTGGTGGCCGAGCCGCTCGAACGTGGCTTCGGCGTAACGCTCGGTAATGCGCTGCGGCGCATTCTGCTGTCCTCATTGCAGGGCGCCGCCGTTCAATCGGTGCATATCGACGGTGTGCTGCACGAGTTTTCCTCGATCGCCGGCGTGCGCGAGGATGTCACCGACATCGTGCTCAACATCAAGGACATCGCCATCAAGATGCAGGGCGATGGGCCAAAGCGCATGGTGGTGAAGAAGCAGGGTCCCGGCACGGTGACCGCCTCCGACATCCAGACCGTCGGCGACATCGTCGTGCTCAATCCCGAGCTCGTGCTGTGCACGCTCGACGAGGGCGCCGAGATCCGGATGGAGTTCACGGTGAACACCGGCAAGGGCTATGTGCCGGCCGAGCGCAATCGCCCGGAGGACGCGCCGATCGGACTCATTCCGGTCGACAGCCTGTATTCGCCGGTGCGCAAGGTTTCGTACAAAGTTGAGAACACGCGCGAGGGCCAGATCCTCGATTACGACAAGCTGACACTGTCGATCGAGACCAACGGTGCGGTGAGCCCCGAGGACTCGCTCGCTTATGCAGCGCGCATCCTGCAGGATCAGCTCAACGTGTTCGTCAATTTCGAAGAGCCCAAGCGCGAAACCGCGCACGAGGCGATCCCCGATCTTGCCTTCAATCCGGCCTTCCTCAAGAAGGTGGATGAGCTCGAACTCTCGGTGCGTTCGGCCAATTGTCTCAAGAACGACAACATCGTCTATATCGGCGATCTCGTTCAGAAGACGGAAGCCGAAATGCTCCGCACGCCGAATTTCGGCAGAAAGTCGCTCAACGAGATCAAGGAAGTGCTGGTGCAGATGGGATTGCATCTCGGCATGGAAGTGCCGGGTTGGCCGCCTGAAAATATCGAGGAACTGGCCAAGCGCTTCGAGGATCATTACTGAACAGGAGTCGGTAATCAGCGGTCAGTAATCAGAAGACGGTCTGATTACTGTTCCTGAACACTGGTATCTGAATGCGCCACGCCAAAACCCACCGCAAATTCAACCGGCGCTCGGATCACCGCCGTTCGATGCTGGCGAATCTTGCCGCCTCGCTGATCAAGCACGAGCAGATCGTCACCACGCTGCCGAAGGCGAAGGATCTGCGACCGGTGGTGGAGAAGCTCGTCACCCTCGGCAAGCGCGGCGGGCTGCATGCCCGCCGGCAGGCGATCGCGCAGATGCGCGACCTCGCCATGGTCAAGAAGCTGTTTGACGTGATCGGCCCGCGCTACAAAGACCGCAACGGCGGCTACACCCGCGTGCTCAAAGCCGGTTTCCGCTACGGTGATTCCGCGCCGGTCGCGGTGATTGAGTTTGTCGATCGCGATGTCGAAGCGAAGGGCCTGGATTCCGGCCCGGTGCAGGAGCGCGCCGCGGCGGAGGCGGAGACAGCCGCACCGGCCTGAACTGGAGCATGATCCGGAAAAGTGGAAACCGGTTTTCCGATAAGATCATGCTCCATCAAGATGCTAGGCGGCCAAGCCGATCCAAACTGAAGCGGTGGCACTCTCGCGCAAAAATAAGCGGCGTTGCCGTCCTGCTGCAGCCTCGGTCCGACGCCAATATATGGGCGTGTTGAATCGAGGTTTCTATGCCGTTGCTCCGCTTTCGCATCTTTGCAGCGACGTTGTGCTTGCTGGCGCTCGGCGCGACGGGTGCGCTCGCGCAACAGCGGCAAGTGCCTGCTTCGGCCGGCCAGCTTGAACTTTCCTTTGCGCCGATCGTCAAGCGCGTCGCGCCCGCGGTCGTCAATGTCTATGCCGCGCGCATTGTCGCCAACAACAATCCGTTCCTGGCCGATCCGTTCTTCCGGCAGTTCTTCGGCGCGGTGCCGCGCGAGCGGGTCGAGCGCGCGCTCGGCTCCGGCGTCATCGTCGATCCGACTGGGCTCGTCGTCACTAACTATCATGTGATCGAGGGCGCGAGCCAAGTGAAGGTTGCGCTTGCCGACAAACGCGAATTCGAGGCCGATATCGTGCTCAAAGATCAACGCAGCGACCTTGCGGTGCTGCGCGTCAAAGGCGCGAAAGAGCGATTTCCAACGCTGCAATTCGCCGATTCCGACGAGCTGCAGGTGGGCGATGTGGTGCTGGCGATCGGCGACCCGTTCGGCGTCGGGCAGACCGTCACGCATGGGATTGTCTCGGCGGTGGCGCGCACCCAGGTCGGCATCAGCGATTATCAGTTCTTCATCCAGACCGATGCTGCGATCAACCCGGGCAATTCCGGCGGCGCGCTCGTTGATATGACCGGCCGGCTGGTCGGCATCAATTCGGCGATCTATTCCCGCTCCGGCGGCTCGCAGGGCATCGGCTTCGCCATCCCGGCGAACATGGTTCGCGTGGTGGTCGCCTCGGCGGAGGGCGGCAGCGGCGCGGTGAAACGGCCTTGGCTCGGCGCCAAGCTCCAAGCGGTCACGCCGGACATTGCCGACAGTCTCGGATTGGCGCGCCCGGCCGGCGCACTGGTTGCCAGCGTCGTGCCCGACGGTCCCGCCGCCAAAGCCGGGCTCAAACCCGGCGATCTTATCGTCAGCATTGATGGCGCGGCCGTCGATGATCCGAACGCGTTTGGTTATCGCTTCGCCACCAAACCGCTCGGCGGCAACGCGCAGATCGGTGTCGTTCGGCAGAGCCGCAATATGGTGCTGCCGATCGCGCTGCAAAGCTTGCCGGATACGCCGCGTCAGCAAGTCCAGATCAAATCGCGTTCGCCGTTTTTGGGCGCGACCGTGGCGAACCTGTCGCCCGCCTTGGCCGACGAACTGCGCCTGGATTCGCAAGCCGAGGGCGTGGTCATTACCGAGGTGGCGGACAGCTCGACCGCGCAATCGGTCGGCTTCCAGAAAGGCGACGTCGTAGTCTCGGTCAACAACGAGAAGATCAACAAGCCAGCCGATCTGGAGCGCGTTACCGCCGCCGGCGGCCGGCAATGGCGCATCACCATCATGCGGGGCGGGCAGCAGATCTCGGTGATTTTTAGTGGGTGATTTTTGGCCGAGACACCGACTGGTGTCGCCTCAACCCCAATAACAGACATCTTGCCATTGGCGCGATGGGCCAACAACGGACTCATGCACCGCAGCATCGATGCCAGCCTACTGGGACAGGTACTCACGAATTTTCGCCAGCAGTTGGCGCGGGGCTGTAGCTAAGGGACTATGGTGCTAAATTGGCTTCTTAAGCCGAAGGAAGCGCTCATGCTCCAGACGGTATCGCCGCTTATTCTGAAGCTTTCACTATTTCTCATGACTGCTGTCGTTACGCATTTGGTCATGTCATTTGGGCAGACGTTGATACATTATAAGGTCGCCCACGATCCAATGGGCGGTAAGATTTTTCGTAACCACATCAATTTCCATCACACCCATTATTCCGACGCTCATCTTGTCTCTCGGACATACCTCGGCGACGAAGGCAACACTACGCCCTACTTCTTTATTCCCGTATTTCTAGCCGGAGGGTGCGCTTATTTCTTATTGCCGCTAAATCTTTTTGTGGTGATGGTAATCGCAAGTGCGGCGTCGTTTTACGCTCACGTCTTTTTTGACAAGGAATATCACGTAGAGGGATCGCGGCTACAGAGGTTTACGTGGTTCAGACGCCATCAGGAACTGCACTTTGTTCATCACCGTCACCCGAATAGTAATTTTGGTGTAATTCACTTCTTCTGGGATAAGATTCTCGGTACCTATCGAAGGCCGGATGCCGGTGCATAAAAAATGCGATCCACCTTTACACGGAACCGACTAAAAACTGTGGGGAACCGCCGTCTTGACGCGCCCGCAATTCGGAACGTTTGACCGACAGAAATGTTGACACTGAGGAGAGCAAGAAAGGGCGGTGCCCTGTGCCTCGTTTGCCCAATAATCCAGACTGTGATTTCTCGGCGAGTCTAAGCAATGACAAGATCGATGCCGACATCGAGGAGAACTTATTTACGTCTCTGGTTGTCGGATATAGCCAGCTCATCGATGATTCGCAGGTTCAATTCCGCATCGGAGAAATGATAGCCCGGGCGATGAGCCAACCAACCAGACTCCTCCGCCGGTGACGTTTTCGCTAGACCTTATCTGTCTGGCGGAACTAGATCATGGGTAAGAGAGCGCACGACTTCCGCAACGAGTCATTTTCGACGTTTGCGATGCAGGTGGAGCAGTTCCGGTCTTCCCCCAAAACCAGAAATTCCAAGCACGCCTAGTCAATTCATCAATCAGTACAGTCGGGAACGATCTCGCGGCGCTGCCGTTCTCCCACGCTGGGACGTCCAACCGCTAATGAGACGTTCGTCACCGCAAAATAATGCAATGGGAGAACAACACCAAGGAGAACGTCATGAACAAGAGGATATTTACGGCCGCACTGGCGACATCTGCGATGTTATGGAGCGCCGGTTTAGTTAGCGCCCAATCCTCCGGCACGGCAGCGGAAGCCAGAGCCATGGTCGACAACGCCGTTGCCGCGCTCAAAGCCAATGAGCCCACAGCGCTCGCCGCATTCAACGACAAGAGCAACACCAAGTTCCACGACCGCGATCTTTACGTGTTCTGCTACAACATGACCGACGGCAAATTCACGGCACACCCAAACTCGGCGATGATGGGCACCGATGTCCGCACCCTGAAAGTCAAGGACGATCCGCTCGGACAAAGAATCTTCGATACGATCAACAAATCGTCGGGGGGAAGTGTCTTAACGGTGGACTATAACTTCCCGAAGCCCGGAACGACTGAGCCTATTCCCAAGGAATCCTTTGTGACGAAAGTCGGTAATGAAGGCTGCGCCGTCGGCTATTACAAATAGCCGGTCGACGTTTTCGCGGCACCGGCAGACTAAGTCCGGCGCCGCTGAAGCATGCTCCGTTCAGATTGGATCGGACCACGCTTTATTCGGTGGTAAAAAGGACTCATATTGGAAAATTCTATTAGCAAGCGCCGCGCGGGCTGAATCTCAATGTCTCGTATTGCCTCGGAAGCGGACATTGAGCGGCGGCCCTTTCACGTCCGCTTCGGGCCGATAGTGTTGCAAAAGTCGCTAAATGCTGAGCGGTGATTTTTTCGGCTGAAACCTAAACAAGCGAGAGCCGCTAATAAAGGCGACTCGAGACCAATTACCGAAGTCACTGGTGAGCTCAGCGCGAGATCATGTGACCCCCCACATCCTTACATGAAAAACGCGCCTATGGCTCAAAAATTTTGTGATCAAGGACG
>Ga0193751_1000307_pt1 | contig 41246 bp, 38 predicted proteins | sample L1c2metaG_FD_143050 | JGI IMG/M metagenome (GOLD analysis project Ga0193751, IMG submission 143050) | Soil microbial communities from a riparian zone of the East river system, Colorado, United States - L1c2 | ecosystem: Environmental > Terrestrial > Soil > Riparian zone | place: USA: East River...
CGCCGCGACCGAGCGAACGGAAGAGGAAGCGTCCCAAATCAACTTCAACTCTTATCGACCAGCCTTATGACCTAACAAACCACCTACACACTCGCCCGCCACACTTGACATCTTACATAGGGGTTAGGCCGCAGTGTCTTTCCCGCGCCGATACCGACCTAGAAACAGTTCGGGGATACAACAAAGGGCTAAAGCTCCAATAACTGTTACGGCACCAATCCACTTCCATCCAGATGGTCCAAGCGGCAGCAGCCCGAGGCCATAAGTTAGAGAAGCAGCAGCGGCAAGGATGAAAAACGGTCCAGTGAAACGGCAGTGAACTCGACCGCATCGGGCAGCGTTGAGTAAACAAACGGCGCCCATCACCGCGAGTGACGTCGTCCACAAAGCAGTTCTTAACCCAGGCGTCGCGCTAAAGCCCACGACGAAAACAATCCACGGGGCACACCAAAGAAGAAACCCGCTTGGACCTCTGCACAATAGGTCGCGCTCCGCACCACATGAGCCAGATATGTTTCTACTCATCTTTCAGTCGGTCTAACGAGAAGGAGCTGAGCCACTGTTCTGAGAGCGAGGCCGTGCTACGGTTGACGATACAGTAATCACGATTGGCAGGGACGCGCGACGCCAAAGAGCGGTTGGCTGGAGCGCTTTGTTAGGCCTTTCGGCTGTCATCGGTGCGTAAACGTGATCGGGGAGTGGATTTGCCGAACAGTGCCTGGTCGAAAGCGCCATCGCCTGAATGCCGCAAGAGCAGCATCGTCGAGAGGTTTACTACCCGTGCTCTTCTCCATTCGCGCAGACGTGACCCAACCGGTTTTCGGATCCACGTCCATGACGACGACTCGGTGTCCGGTAGGACGGCGACCTTTCTCGTCCTTTGGGTAGTCGGGTCGAGGGGTGTAAATGGCCAGCGCTTTTGCTTTGTGGCCAGTGGTGAGTGCTGAAGTGTTCGACTGCGCGAGCGCGGTGGAAAGGGCTAGCGCAAATACGATGGATGCCAGGAGATGCTTCATGGGCCTAACGAGACAGAGCTCAGCCACCGCTGGCGGCAGCGAGCTCTCTTTTCAACTTTTTACATTCTAATTTCAACTTTGTAATTTCCTTTTCGACCAGCGGTTCGCTCCAGCGCTTGGTTATGGCGCGCACGCTGTGAGTCTAGCCAATACGGGAGAAAGTATTTGTTCGCGTGATAGCTATACCGTCAACGGCGGTGGTGTTCAGCTGGATAAGGAGTTCATTGCCCACCACTCGCACATCTCTGACATATGTTTTGCCGATGTTGACAGGAGAAATTGATCCTTCAACATGTGTCGCGAGAGTCCCTGCGACCTCGTCTACATTGTAAGTGCCGAAGTAAGCATCGTATCCGTTAACAGCGGCGGTATTATTTTTAGCTTGGACTCGTTGCGGCACACTCTCCTCGTCAGATCGATCACGTTTCATGAACTGGGCTGCAAAATGACTTGGCCCAAAGCAAAGTATGCCAATTGGATCCCGGCCCAGGAAAGGGTCGATCAGGATTTGCCCCCGGGCGTCCACATCCTCTCGCGATTTAAGCATCCAAATTCCGAGAATCTTGGACGCAAGATTGGCAGTTAACGACGGAAGAGAACCTTTCTTCATATGACCTCGTAAGAACGTGCGCCCTAACGAGAAGAAGATAAGCCACGGCAGAGTGTCGTGGCAAACACGCTGGACTTATTTCGAATGGGGCCGTTGGCTTCATCGATTGGTTAGGCTGACGGCTGCCGCGACACGACAAAGATGTAAACCTGCCAAGCGCCCCAATAGAAGGCGGCGAGGATGATCGGCAAAGCGACGTACACCGCGATGATGGCGAGCCGGCGTCTTCTGCCAAGCTCGAAGACGATGAGAACGATACCGGCGAACCATACCAGAGGAAGACCCAATGCGTACCAATGAAAAATCGTGAGCCATGGCACCAGCCGCTCGGGAATGTCGAACACGTGATACGCTGCGAGCCGATGAAACATTTCGCGTCGCCAAAACCAGAAAATCGACGGGCCCGTGACTGCGGAGATACTGAGCAACGCAACTGTAGCAACGCGATCGCCGAGAGGATACGCATCTAAGGCCTAACGAGAATTATACGGCAATTTGTCGTCTATTTCTTGCTCTTTAGAGGGAAGACCGCCTAAAAAGGCGGCGAGATGGCAAGCCGCGTGTAGATTGATATGGGCTGTCTGTTTCATCGGCGAAAGTTACGGTCGCGGTGGCGGAGTGGGGCGCGGCCTAGCCGGTGGTGTGCTCCTCGGAGTAGGCGTAGGTCTTGGTGTAGATGTAGCTATGGGCGTCGGCGTCGCCGTCGCGGTTGCTGTTGGAGTCGACGTCGGTGTCGCGCTGGATTGTGCGCAGTATCTTCCGCCGGTGTTGAAAAAGTTGCCGGCCCCTTCTCCGCCCCAGACGATCATTTCATTGCCGCTCCAGACTGCTGTGTGACCGTCTCGTTCAGCGGGCGCATTGGTGAGGCTCGTGGGTCTCCAACTGTCGCTATCTGGGTCGTATCTGCCGCCGGGGATTGGTATTGGGCTTGGCGTTGCCGTTGGGGTCGGGGGCGGCTGGCTAGGCGTCGGAGTCACCGCAGGAGCATCCGGCTTAGCATATCTCCCAGCGGTCCCAGAGACGCAGAAGGCGCATCCGCCCCACACTATCATTTCGGCGCCCGTCCAGACTGCCGTATGAAAGTCTCGCCCAGAGGGCGCGTTTGTTGTGCTGGTAGCCGTCCAGCTATCGGTAATGGGGTCGTATCTCCCACCGCTGTTCACGTCGCTATTGCCGTCGTTTCCGCCCCAGACCACCATCTCACTGCCGGTCCAAATGGCGGTGTGGCGGTGTCGCCCGGTAGGCGGATTGGTCACGCTGGTAGATATCCAGCTATCGGTGCCAGGCGTGTATCTGCTGCCAGTGTTCCACCAGTGCGAGTTTCCATCAAACAAAAACCCACCCCAAACGATCATTTCACTACCCGTCCAGATTGCCGTGTGGTCGTCCCGGCGAGTGGGTGCATTGGTGATGTTTGTCGGCGTCCAAGTATCAGTGGTTGGACTGTATCGCCCGCCAGTATTCAACTCGCTGCTGCCGTTGTAACCGCCCCAAACAATCATTTCGCTGCCAGTCCACACGGCGGTGAACGATTCGCGTCCTTCAGGTGCATTGAGCACGCTGGTGGCTGTCCAGCTATCCGATACGGGATTATATCTTCCGCCGGTATTGAAGACGTTGGGGCTGCCAGTACCTCCACCCCAGACGATCATTTCGCTGCCGGTCCACACTGCTTTGTGACCGTAGCGAGCCGTGGGCGCACTGGCAGTGCTGGTGGCCGTCCAGCTATCGGTTGCAGGATTGTATCTCCCGCCGGTGTTCCAAACGGAAACGTCGCTCCCGCCGCCCCAGACAATCATTTCACTGCCCGTCCATACGGCGGTGTGATCGCCTCGTTGAGACGGTGCGTTGATGGTGCTTGTTGGAGTCCACGTATCGTCAATGCAGCCGGCTGACGGACTTGATATAGACGGAACTGTGTAGTTGGTTGTCACCGCCGCCATGGTGGCCGGCAATTTTCTCATCTCTGCTTTAGTTGGCCTTGGCTGCTCTAACTGGAGCATCATGTCGTGAGCGTCCCGCCTGGTGAGCAAACGTTGCGCGACAGTTGGCCTGACCAGACATTCTGCGATGACAAAGGGATCGTTTCCGAGCGCTTGGAATAGTTCTCGTAACACCTCCGGCTGCCTGGTGTGCTGCGCCATGCGATTCACTTCCACCTGCAATTGCTCTGCGGTGATCGGGCGTTGCCAGTGATTTTCGAGTGCCTGGGACTTAAGCAAATAATCTTTGACCTTCTTTTCAAGCTGCGCTTGAGACATCACGGCATCCAGGGGCGGCTTGGGATCAGGGTTCTCCTTTGGCCATATCCGGTGACGCCAGTAAACGTCCTCAATCGCCCGCTGATAAGCTACACGCTGTACAAACGTCAGCGTTCTTTCCGAAACCTGCGTTGACACTTTGGGGCGCAAGAAAGCAAGCAGTGTGCCGCTCAAGATCGAACCGGCGGCAGCTATGCAAATAAAGAGGGCGAGTAAACCGTGCCCGTGAAACAATCTGCGTTGCGCAGTGCGCTTCTCGTTCACCGCTCTCTTTTACTCGAAGCGCGTCAAAGATGTCGAGATTTTTTTGCTCATTTAGCAAGTGCCCCGTTGCCAGATCATTCTACGGCTCTTTGAAATCGCCCGCGTGGTCGTGCGTTTCAATCACGTTGCCCGCTTCATCGTAAACGCGAATCACAGCATCACGTAACCGGCTGCGATGCTTCGCGTATCCGATTGCGTTGCTGATTGCGTTTGGGTCGCCGTACCACAGCCGACCGAATGGCAGAGCATCGGAAATCAGATCGACGTCGCGGATGATCTTTACGGGGTCGGGCGCGGAGCCGGAGTCGGGCGCGGCCTGGCCGGTGGTGTGCTCCTCGGAGTGGGCGTAGGTCTTGGTGTAGATGTAGCTGTAGGCGTCGGAGTCGCCGTAATAGTTGCTGTCGCCGTTGGCGTTGGCGACGGTGCGCAGTTCGTGGCCAGTCGCAGATCGTAGAGCACTGGTGGCCCGTTGGCGTCGGTCTTGGTCACCACGACGTGCGCGTTACCAGGCAGACCCGAATCCGATACGAGACTGGCGGGGCTGCCGGTAATAGGATTGGGCACACCCTGCACCATCGGGCTGGAGGGATCGAGGATGAAGTCACTCGAACTAGAGTCGATACAAGACTGGCCGCCAAAGGGCAAGGGATAACAGTCGCCTATGCTGCCTTGAATGGCGCCTTGCACCCACACCACGCCGCCTGCGGAAGCATAGGCTTCGAGGCCTGGAATGGCTGCCGCGTAGAGCGTGAGGAAGTCACTCGTGAACGTGTCGTCCCAGTCGAGAACGATCACCCGATACTGGCTGAAGTCGAACCCAGCTAACTGCGCAGGCGTAAAGATGGAAGCCGTGTGCCCATTAACAAAGATGGCATCCTCTAGGAAGGTTCGACCCCAGGGGTTGTGCGTCTGGAATATGGCGTAGTTGTTCTGGGCCTGATGGCTGTTAACGAAGGTATAATTAACAATGTTGCTAGCCAACGTGGTATAGTTGTTTGGGCCGTAACCGATGGCTAGTCCGTCGCCAACCACCAGTCCACAAGAGGACGCGCACCCCACTGGCAAAGACACATCGTCCACATACATGCCGGTGACATTGTTGGAGCCATCCTGATGCACCAGGAACTTGATAGCCACGAGCTTCCCGGCAAACGGCGTCACATCCACCGTTGTTTGGACCCACTGTTGTGTGTTATTACATTGGTGGAAGATCGTTTCCAGGATGTTGACGCCGGTTTGGTCGGTAATGTAAGCATCCTGCCACTCGGATGTAATGTTGCCAGTAGTGCAGTCCCAGTGCCAGAAGCTCAACGTGCCGCCGGCAGCGGGTACCGCGAACACCTGATAAAAGCGGCTATCTGCCGGTACGGTCTGACCCTTGCCGCAAAAGCTGTCGGGCGGGTTGCCTGCACCTCCGATGAATGCCGAATAAGTCCCGCTGTGCGAAAGCGTGTCAGTGACTCTTCCGAGATAATTGAACCAGCCAGGACTGAAGCTGCCGGTCTCGAATCCACCGTTGTCGATTAATTCACCCGGTGTGCAGCTGGGAGTAGGCGTGGGCGTAGGAGTTGGCGTTGGTCCGCACAGCAGAGACACGTCGTCCACATACATCCCGGTGAGATCACCGAAGCCATCCTCATGCACTAGGAACTTGATATGCACGGTCTGCCCGGCGTACGGCGTCATGTCCACCGTCTGCTGGATCCAAGCTTGCAAGTTACTACACTGATGAAAGATGGTTTGCAGGATAGTGCCGTTGGTATCGGTGATGTAAGCATCCTGCCAGTCGAACGTGATCACGTCGGTGGTGCAGTCCCAGTGCCAGAAGCTCAGTATGCCTCCACCAGCAGGTACCGTGAACTCCTGATAGAACGCGCTGTCCCCGGTTGCCTCGTGATTATGAGGGCCGCAAAAGCCATCGGGTGCGTCGCCTGCGAATGCCGAGTAAGTCCCACTGTGCGAGAGCGTGTTGGTGACTACAGGGGTGGCATTAGCGCCGTCAATTGCCCAGCCGGTAAAGCCACCGGTTTCGAATCCTCCATTAACGATCACATTACAGACCCCGCTGGGGGCGCTAGAGGTCTTGGGATACTGCGATGCAGGCAACCCCGGAAAAGCTCGAAGGTCATGGGGAAGTTGCGGGGCAGGCACGTTCTGCTTGGGCGTGCCTCGCTTGACAGTGACTCGCTGCGCCACCGCAAATGGAATCACGAAAACAGCGAGCAGCAGGAGCAGATAAAACGCGCCTCGAAGAAGATGCGCTTTAGTGGAGGGATTAATTTGTTTTTGCATAAAACGGCCTTTGGCGATTCTAGGTGGGGACGCAAACAAATGTCGAGAGTTTTTTCTTTCTTTTCTGAGAAACCACGAATCATCACTGACAATCCCTAAGCTGGTTGGAGTTGGGGCTATGTCTCCGCCATGGATTCGGAGGGGCGAACGATCTGGATTGTCGATGCGCATCGCGGCGACAGGAAGCGGTTCATTGTGCACGCCGATGAAATACTGACGGCGTTTGTGGAACTGGAATCGGCGATCCGAGCGGCTAGTTAATAGATTCAGTGGCCGCGTGCGGAAGCGGGCATCTCCGCTTCTGCTTCGGCAGTCCCACCAAAAGAGAAGGAGAATACCGCGAACATTTGCACCGCGGGCGTGTGATCATTGCAACCGAAAAGTGGAGAGAGATCAAAGCGCATGCTCTTTGTTGGGCGCCATGCCAACGTGGGGCCGATCACCAGACCTTTTATTGTGCGATCGGATTCTATGGTCTCGCCGCCGCTGCGGTACTGCATTTCAAGGCCGAGCTCCAGCTTCTCTTCCGGTAAAAGGATTGGAACTTCGATGCTCTGTGCGAAACCGGCGGTGGTGCTCTTCCTGCCGCCAAACTCGCGATCAACAAAGATGTTCGCCGCCCACTCGATCAAGTTGGGAAAGTCGTGCGAGATCAGCAGCGCGAGTTCGCCCGAATCGGGCAATCTATTGCTGAGCCCGAAACGGTATTCAGCTGAGATGGCGGGATTGAGCGGAAGCTTGTTCCAATTAGCCAGCGCGTAACGCGCTTCGAGAGTGAAGCTGCGGTCGAAAGTATCTCCCGCGAAATGTTCGACTTGGTTTTGCACTCCGACAGTGAAGCGTCCAGGCAGTCCCATCTCGACTTCTTGCCTGAAAAGCTGAGCCGGTAAGCCGTGGCGGAAGATGTCGCCTTCGTATCCACTTTCGAGTTCAAAGTTGAAAGGTGAAAGCACATACGATTTGGTCAGCGTCGAAATACGACCATGCGACAGATCTGGCGGAGCACCGTAAGCGCTCGGTATTTCCCCGGCTTCTGCCTGAACGACAACCTGCGGGTTCTCTGTCTCTTGCGCACTTGCCGCAGTAGCCCCCAAGAGCAGAACGCCGAGCGTGGCGTGGGCCAGAGTAAAGATTCTCTTTGTTGACATTCGGTGTCAGCGGCGCAGGGGCCTTCACCATTTAACCAGATAAAACACTCGGCTACCACTCTTTGAAATCGCCCTTGTGCTCGTGCGTTTCGATCACGTTGCCCGCGTCATCGTAAACGCGAATCACGGCATCGTGTGAACGGCTACGATGCTTTGCATAGCCGATTGCGTTCTCGACTGCGTTTGGCCCATCGTACCACAGCCGACCGAATGGCAGCGCATCCGAGAATAGATCGACGCCGCGATGATCTTTGCGCGGCCGCACTTCGTAACGTGCACGAGATAAAAGTTGGCGGTTCACCTCGCCGGCTTGAAGATTGCTTTACTGCCATCGGACAATTGTACGACGCGGGCAAGATTTTCCTTGCTCCCTAAGCCTTTCTGGCCTGCCGCCTGAACTTGCGCTCGATTTCCTGATGCTGCATCATGACTGTCGGCATCCTCTTTCAGGGGACTCGTATGTAAACTTGTCTATACGTGATAGTTTCAGACAGTTGGGGGCTTGTTTCTGTCACGTGCATAGTCAGCGTCCGGCCATCAGGACCTAAAGTGTAATTATTGACTCCGCGCCCGTCAGCGGACGTGAATTTCTGCGCCAAACGCCCGCCTACCAACTGCATGCTAGCGTTGACGTTTCGTCCGTCAGGAGCAGTCCAAGCGACAGGTGCACCATTCGCCGGTGTCCGTAACGGCGGCTGGCTATCCGCAGTGACGCTGATTTCATTCGGAGGAGAACCGATGGCTATCTGGCGGTAAGCTGGGTTCAGTTTCTTGAGACGCTCTCGAGCGATATCTCGCGTCAGGAAGTTCAGCTTCCCCACCGCATCCTTAATTACCTCATTTATATTGTCGCTTTCGGTTTGGTCGAGGATGTAGGTTCCATCTAGGCTGGACCTCTGTGCTGCAGTTAGTGTGCTTGAGTCGAGAAAAATCGTACTGCACATCAGGACGAGGCAAACTATCGAAACGAAATTAGTCATTAACCATTTTTCTCCTGAGAAGGCCTGAAGGCGTTAAGCCCCAAGCGCCTTGTTTTCCACGCGCGGGCGATCGCAAAAGGTACATAAGAATCGTTTTTGGCTGGCCGGCTGAGCCCATCCAGCCTGTCACGACCAAGTCTCTAAGCTCTGTGTCTTCGCCGGTTTGGATTGCAGCGAGAGTTGCGAGCATCGTTAGACACGCTGCGGTGCTCAGCGACACGGCGATTTTCATTCTCGACATTTGGATGCGGTTTTACCTATTGTCGCAACGCTATGAAACCCAAAATTTTCCTCGCGCTGCTTCTCGCCGGGGTTGCCGTTTTAGTGGTCGCCCAACGTCCAGTCACATGCACGGCTGCGGAAGCGGCAAAATACGTTGGCCAAATAGCAACGGTGACGGACAAGGTTGACGGCGTTCACCAGTCCGGGAGAGGCAACATTTTCCTGAACCTGGGCGGCAAGAACCCGAATCAAATCGTCACCGCCTTTATTCCAGCCGCCAGCGCCGGGGACTTCTCTAATCCGCAGCAGTACGAGGGCAAAACGGTGGCTGTGTCTGGAAAAATTACTCTTTACCACGGCAAGCCGGAAATCATTGTTACAAACGTCTCGCAGATTATTATTAGGTAAAAGCTCTGGCGTAGCGGTTTCAGTCAATTCGTGCATTAAGAAAGTCAACGAGATCACTACGCGGCTCGGCAACGACATCATCAAGAGAGACTGAGAAATTTCGGGTGAACCCTTTCGCAAAGGTCCTTCTCTGCACGACCTCCCTGTTGGCGGCCATTGTTGTGCTACCGCCTGCGATTTTCGCCTCGGTGGACCTCACCACAGTGTACGCGCGGGCATGGGCTATTCTGGCGGCAGAACCCTATATAAAACAAGGATTTCACGTGCGCGAGGATTACTGGGTGGGTGACCTCGCTTCGGGTGAAAGGAAAGCGGTGCGGCAACAATTGTTTAAAAGGAATGAATATTGGTTCTGGCTGGGAACAGAAGTCGATCGAGCAAAGGTGTCCGTTCATATTTATAATTCGGACGGAGAACTCGCGGAACAACCAGACAGTTGGGCGAAAGGCCACCTTGCGGCTGCGCACATCATTCCGAAAACCACAGGCAGTTACTTTATCATCGTTAACGTGGAGGAATCGCCAGCAGCCCGCACGCATTGGGCGCTGGCGTGTGGTTTCCGATAAAGTTGACTTCCTAGCCGGTAACTGTATGGGCGGGATGCCCGATACTACGAATTGATCATGCTTGGAACTCGGACCCTACAGTTTGAGAGGTACCGCGCCCTCCAGTCGCTCTTTGGTCTAAGTAACCGAGATGGTGTTCAGTGACCTAACTAGAATTAGACTGCATCGTGCAATCTATTTATGCCTCCATGGAGGCAGTTTGCCGGAAAACACTGCAGCACGTCAACCGCGATTCGGGTGCAAAACCTGAGCCCAAAGAATTCTGAAAAACTTATATGTCATATAAAAGCATGGATGTGCCAATCAGGGGGAACGAGCACGGGCGCGGCGTTCTTGCAACTCGAACTCCAACAATTGATCTTGTTTCAATTGTAATTTGCGCCAGTTGTAAAACCCGTAGCTCGCAAGGACAAATCCGAGAATCCCTACTACTCCTACCGCCAATCCCACGATTCCAAAGTCATATTTGGCGAGATCCAATCTCTCCTCATCGGATGCAAGTTTTTTGCGGGCTTCCTCTACAGCTGGTTTGATCCGGCGTGCTTGTTCCTGAAGCTCGGCTTTGGCAGCCGCCGCCTCCGGAGTGTCGCCTCCTTCAGGTTGCCACCATGGTTTGGAGACCATGTCCGCTAGTTTAAGAGTAAATTCTTGCTCTGACTTCTCCGCTGCTAGGCTTTTCATCGACTGCTGCTGTCGAATGATATCGCGCCACGCTTGGAACAAGACAAGGCCAGAGACGATTATCGCGACGCCTCCCGCGACCGCGCAAAACTTATAAAGGTTGTCTGTCGGAAGGGACGGAATTGTGCTCACCATCTAACGAGAATTCGGTCCAATTTTTGGGTCTAATCCGGCTTGTGTTTGAGGGATGCGTGGACAAAATCGCCGTTGCCATGGCTGAGAGGATAACCAGTGCAGTGACATCAAACAAACCAAAACTGCTCGATCAGCGCGTAAAAGCTTCGCTCACGCGCCGAGAGTGATCAGAGGAGCATCAGTGTTCTACGTTTACGTGCTTAGATCGGAAACCGACTCGGGGTTCTACATTGGTTATACGAGAAATTTGCGGGCACGAATCAAACAGCACAACTCAAGAAACAGTTTCGCCACTGCGCATCGAAGTCCTTTGAAGCTGATTTATTACGAAGCTTATCTGAATCAGGTTGACGCTCTCGGACGCGAGCGATACTTGAAAAGCGGCGCCGGTCGGCGCTTTCTCAAAGCACAACTGAGAAACTACTTGGCAGAAAATCCCGCGTAGCGAAGCACCGTAGAACGCGACGAGGTTTACGCGGGCTGCTATATTGTTTTAACCCGAGATCAAAAAATCTGTGGCTGAACTAACCAAAACCCTCCCGGCAGAAGAGATTGTCGCGCCGAGCGGGCTCGGAGGGTTTATCGCAAAATTCACAGTGCTGCGCGGCGCGCAGCGCGAGTTGTGGCTGACGTTCCTGATCAAGTTCCTCATCTACACGGCGTACTCGGTCACGAACAAGACTATGGTGCTGTGGCTGTCGAATGATCTTGGCTTTAGCGATCAGGCCGCGGGAGCGTTGGTCGGCTGGGTCTGGGCGCCGGCAATGACTGTGTTCACGTTGCTCGCCGGTTCGCTCACCGATGCAATCGGATTGCGCCGCACTTTTTTCCTCGGCGTCGCCATCTGCACCGTGGCTCGCAGCGTAATGGTTGTTACCACGATTCCCTCGTTGGCACTCGCCTGCGGAGTTCTTCCGCTGGCAGTCGGCGAAGCTCTCGGGACGCCAGTGCTGCTGGCGGCGACGCGGCGCTACTCCACCACAGCGCAGCGGTCGATGTCGTTCTCGATCATCTACATGATAATGAACGTCGGCTATATCGCCGCGGGATGGATATTCGATTACGTGCGGCAACTGAACTTGCGCGTCAGTTTCTTCGGATTTGAGCCGACCACGCATCAACAATTGTTCATGGTCAGCCTGGCGTTCGAGATCGTGCTGTTTCCCGTCATTTATTTTATCCGCGGAGGAACGGAAGCAACGAATGAAGGCCGGGTAATCAATCAATCGAGTCGCAATCTCGGCGCTGGTCGGAGTTTTTGGAGCGGCATCGGAGAGACGGTACGGAAAAGTGCGATCGACACCGCGCATCTCTTTCGGCGGCTTATAGGTCAATCCGGCTTCTACCGGATACTTGTTTTCTTCCTCCTGATCGGATTTCTCAAAGCCATCTTTTTGCAGATGGATTACGTGTTTCCGAAGTTCGGCATTCGCGAGCTCGGCCTGAACGCTCCAGTGGGAAAACTCGCGAACATTAACGCAATCATGATTATCTTGCTGGTGCCGATTGTAGGCGCGCTGACGCAAAAGTTTGCTGCGTATCGGATGGTGGTGATCGGTGGAGCAATCTGCGCCGCGGGAGTATTCATCATGGCGCTGCCGACGGAATGGTTCCAGCCTGCCGCCAACAGCGTGATGGGACGATGGCTCGGGTACGGCTACCTCGGTCTGCACGGAAATATTCACCCGTATTATATCATGACTGCGTTTTATCTGATCGTGTTCTCGATCGGAGAAGCGTTCTATTCACCGCGTGTGTACGAGTATGCCGCCGCGATTGCACCGAAAGGGCAAGAGGCGTCGTACGGCTCGCTCGCGTATCTTCCATTCCTCGTGGGCAAACTCCTCGTCGGCACTGGTGGCTTTCTGTTGGCCGCGTTCTGTCCGGAACAGGGACCGCGACACTCGGGAACGATGTGGCTAATCTTTGCGCTGGCGGCATCTGTCGCGCCGATTGGATTGATTACCCTGCGTCGCTACATTCGCGTCCCCGAAGCCGGGCGGCAGGATTGACGCGAGCTTAACCACGAATGGTAGAGTCGGCGCGCTGCGCCTTGACTTCGCTTGCCACGCCGTAACGGAGCGAAGGCGGGTCATTTTTTCGTTATTCGTAATTTGGTTTTTGGCATTTTGTGAATCCGTGTCATCAGCGTAATCCGTGGTTCTGTCTTGGTGTCCATTCGCGGTTCTGCGACGCTGGCAGGAATTTGCGCCCGACCATTTTTTGTCCTGCGTTCGAATCTAATTAAGGAGGAAGTCTCGCGCATTTGCTGAAACCGCGGTTGCGCGTAAATTATAGCGCTGCTAAAAGGGCGACCTCGCGCGAGAAAATCAGGGGATGAACACAATGCGATTAACCTACAAACACTCGCGTAAAACGTTGTGGCTCGGTCTGGCCGGCGCGCTCGTGGCGATTGCCGGGTCGCTCTTGTTTGGGTATGCTCAAACGCAGAAAAAAGAAGCCGAGAAAATGAATCCAACCAAATCAGTCCCCGGCGACGCCGAGTTGCGAAGGAAGTTAACCAAAGACCAGTATCACGTGACGCGTGAATGCGGCACGGAGACGGCGTTTCACAACGCCTATTGGGACAATCACGACGCCGGAATTTATGTCGATGTCATCACCGGCGAACCGCTTTTCAGTTCACTGGATAAATTCAACAGTGGCACAGGCTGGCCCAGTTTCACCAAGCCGATTGCAAAAGACAGCGTAGTGGAAAAACGCGATTCCTCTTTTGGAATGGAGCGCACCGAGGTTCGCTCAAAATCCAGCGACTCGCATCTCGGCCACCTCTTTGGCGACGGCCCTGCGCCGACCGGCGAACGTTTCTGTATGAACTCTGCCGCGCTGTGTTTTATCCCCGTGAATAAATTAAAGGAAGAGGGATACGGACAATATCTTTCGCTCTTTCAATCGCAGCAGACTCAATCGCAACAAAGCGGCCAGAAGCCGCAGGGGTAGAAAATCGTGCTGTAGTGTCCGCTGTCCCCAGCGGATAGAAGGGGCGTGTTGGCTGCGCCCAAGTGGCTACGCTGAGGACAGCGCACTCTACAGCATTTGCGCTTCGTCATTCTGGCTTCTTCATTCCTTCGTGCTTCGTCATTCCGATTTCGTCATTTCCTTGGGCTCTCTGAAGCGCCGGAGGGTCTCTTTGAAATAGAGCGGCGCACGCATTAAATTAGATGGACGATGACCAGGGACGACTTCGATTACGCGATTGAAAATACGCACGTGATTGTGGCGCCCGAGCGGCAGATTGCGACCTTCGGCAGCACTAGTTTCAATTTTTATCTGATCTCGGAGTTGATGGACCGGGTCGATCAAATCCGGGTTCGCAGCGGAAAAATTCATGCCGAGCGCCCTCAGATTCTTACGCCGGAACATTATTGCCGACTGTTGCTGGAAGGTTTCGGCGAAAAAGCGGAGCGATACGTCGATCGGTTACGGGAACACGCTCGGAACATCGCGGTGCTTCGTTATGGATTTCAATTTCGCAAAACCGATCTAAGCGAACAAACCTTGCGCGATTCAATCGACGCAGTGATCAATCGCACAAAAAGCCGCGTGGAGGGAGCGAACGAACCGCTCAGCGCTGTGATTCAAGGGGTGGACGACGCCTGGGAAGTTTGCCTGCTCAAGTTCACCATCGACATGGTGGAGCGCTCTTCCGGCGGCAACCTCGGCGATTTCCGCAAACGCGGATTGATTGGGTAGCGCACGCGTCTCGCGTGTTGGTTTCGGAGTCTTCGCCGAAACGGTCTTAGTTCGATTGGTGCACGCCGTCATCAGCCCTCGACACTCGAACGCGAACTGCTTCCGAACGTCTATCTCTGCGGCGCGGGCAGTCACCCCGGTCCGGGCGTCTCCTTTATGCCCGGTCGCAACGCGGCGCAGGTGGCCCATCGGTAGGACGGGCAGTCCTGTGCCCGCCGTTTGCTAGGGCTACGGCGCGCACAGAGTGACGCGCCCTACCGCAGTTGCTCGCATTTGCGCGCCGCACGTTCGACCATGCCGACCGGCAATTGGCAAACACGACGAAACGTCGCCAGTTGCGAAACTTTCATCTTTCTTCATCCGGCTGGCCTTGTCATTGTGCACATTCGAAGTTTGCGTGAAAAATTATATTCAGCTTAACCTGAGTCTGCTTTACTGGATTTTGATTGCGCCGTTTACCGGGCAATTTTTCAAGATCGCTCCGGTTTTTCGGCAAATGGTTTTCATCGGGGTGCGTGCAGCGCCGATGGTAGCGCTAACGGCGTTCAGCATTGGCGTGACGCTGGCCATGCAAGCTGCTCATTCTCTCCAAAGCCTCGGCGCCGAGATGTACATTCCCGATCTGGTGATAATCACGCTTCTGCGCGAGATGGGCCCAGTGCTGATCGCGGTGATCGTAATCGGCCGGAGCGGCTCTGCTGTCGCGGCTGAGTTAGGCACCATGAAAGTATCCGAGGAAATCGAGGCACTGGAAGTGATGGCGATCAACCCGGTTCAATATCTGGTGGTGCCGCGTTTCCTCGCCATGATGGTAATGCTGCCGGCGCTTACCATCTTTGGAAATTACATCGGCATCGTGGGAGGATGGGCGGTCTGCACCTTCGCTCTCGATTTCAATACCGCGGGCTATGTACTGCGCGCGTTGGAGAGCGCGGACACGTGGGACTTGTATTCGGGAATGATCAAGAGCGTGGTCTTTGCCTGGATCATTGTCACAATTTCATGCAATGCGGGGCTGACCGTAGAAGGCGGCGCCGAAGGCGTCGGTCAGGCTACAACGGCGGCGGTCGTACAAGCTTTGCTGGCAATGCTGGTGATGAACGCGGTATTAACCGGAATCTTCTTTTTCAGCGCATGAGAGGAATGACGAAACTCGAATGACTAATGACGAAAGAATGACGAAATCCGAAAACCGAAACGCGCGTGTCGAAGATTGGGTTTGGGACGACGGTGCAGGAGTTGTCCGCGAAGAAGCGGATACAAACCGCGTTTACGATTTGGAAGAACGAACCGCCCGATTTGGCGAGGCAATTATCGATTTCGCGAAAACCGTTCCACAAAATCCCGTAACCAATCGCATTATCACGCAACTTATCGGCGCAGGCACCAGTGTTGGCGCCAACTACGCCGAAGCCGATGACGCCGTCTCGAAGAAAGATTTTCTCAAAAGCATTGGAACGTGCCGAAAAGAAGCGCGCGAAACCAAGCATTTCCTTCGAATGATCGTTCGCGCAGTACCGGAATCAAAACCAGAGGCTCGTATGCTCTGGCTCGAGGCGAAAGAACTGCATCTAATCTTCTCGAAAATCTGGAGGAATAAGTGAAAGGAATGACGATGCCCAAGTATCCCGGATATCCGTGCCCCCTCCCCATTCGAGCTTCGGCATTAATTCGTGCTTCGGCATTCGGCATTCGTCATTTTGCTCATGCCCGCTGACTCTACCATCATTGAGGTAAACCATCTCGTCCGGCGATTCGGCGATCGCGCAGTGCTCGATGATATCTCGTTCAACGTCCACCGAGGCGAGACGCTCGTCATCATGGGCGGCAGTGGTTGTGGCAAGAGCACCTTGCTCCGGCACATGATCGGCTCCATGAGACCGACTTCAGGATCGGTCAAACTTTTTGGGAAAGAAATTACAGCCATGAAGGAACGCGAGATTGAACATGTTCGTCTGCGATTCGGGATGTTGTTCCAATCCGGCGCTCTACTCGCGTCGCTCACAGTGGGCGAGAATGTTGCCCTGCCACTTTTCCAACACACCGACAAGTCCGGCGATGAGGTTGAGGAAGTCGTGAAACAAAAACTTCAGATGGTTGGCTTGACCGGGTTTGAAGATCTTAGGCCAGATGAAATTAGCGGTGGAATGAAAAAGCGCGTGGGGCTTGCGCGCGCGCTTGCGCTCGACCCGGAATTACTGTTCAGCGACGAGCCGACCTCCGGCCTCGACCCAATCATGACCGCTGTGGTAGATGAATTAACCTTGAAACTGACACATGGCAGCCACATGACCGCAGTGGTCGTCTCGCACGATATGACCAGCGCCTTTCGCATCGCTACGCGCATGATCATGATTGGCCACGGCTCGATTGTCGCCGAGGGCACGCCGGATGAAATTCGGAACAGTCCAAACCCGGAAGTGCAGCAATTTATCCACGGTCGCCCGGACGGCCCGATTCCGTTGAACCTTTCACAGGAAGAGCATAAAGATCATCAACAAGTCCGGCCTCGCCCGTTCCTGGGCGGCCGGTTCCGTTTTCATCACAAGCATCCATGAAGCGCAATCTATCCGACTACCTCGTCGCCTTGTTTGTGATTGCGTGCAGCGTTGTCCTGCTAGCCGCGCTCACTTTTGCGCTCTCGGGTTATCGCCTCAAAAAACCGACACGCACCCTGCAAATCAATTATGAAGATGTGACCGGCGTAAAAGTGAATTCCGAGGTGCGCTATGCGGGCGCGCCGGCTGGACGCGTGATCGCGATGCGGCATCTTACCGCCAAAGAGCGCGAAGCGAGCGCAAATAAGCGGGACTCTGTGCGGGTGACGGTCAGCCTGGACGAAGGAATTCCGCCACTGCCTAGCGATGTAACTGCCGCACTCAGCTCCGATACGATGCTCTCGCCAAAATTTGTGGCGCTCTCCGCGGGCACGCCCGGTGGTGAGATACTGGCAAACAACGCAGCGATCGAGGGCCATCCGGCTTACGGGCTTGAACAAATCACGGCGGCAGCCGGCCCGCTATTCGAGAATGCGAACAAATTGCTCAATGATCTCAGCGTGACGGTGACCGGCTTAAAGAAAGATCTCGATCAATTCACGCCAAAGCTCGGGCCACTGGCTGATTCGCTGAAGCTCGACGTGGACAATTTACAAAACGTGATCACAAATCTTGACGGCGTAGAGAAAGGCGCGGACAACCTGTTCGGCACAGCGAACACTTTCATCAGCACGACGGACAAGCAGCTTCAGGAACAATTAAAACAACTGCACGTGACGCTCTTGAACTTGAAAGTGGTCACGACATACGCCAAGGCGCTTGTGGAAACGCTCGCCGAAAAACCAAACCGGGTGATCTTCAGCGGCAAACCAGCCAAGCTCACACCCGAGGCAGAAATCCTCAAAAGCTCAAAGCCCGTGCCGGGAACAAAACCGTGATCTAGTTGCCGATCAGGCTATCCGGGCGTGTCGCGTTTCCGATAGCGCCACATCATTTGGAAAAAACGAAGCGCGTCGCGCAGGGGATGAATCTTGCTCACTTGATCGGTGTAAACGGTGGTAATTGGGACTGATTCGATCCGGTAACCTTTGCGGCTGGCGATGATGAGCACTTCAGTTTCGTAGTCGAAACGGTGTCCGCCGCCAAGCAGCTCCGGAATCAATTGTCGGTCTAACATGCGGAAACCGCACTGCGTGTCAGGAATTTCTTGTCCGCAAACTGTGCTGATGCGTCTGCTCATGTAACGGTTCACAACGCGCCGGATGAATGGCATGCCGGCAAGATTGTTCATGCGATTCCCGATGAAAAACGAAGGCCGTGTCGCAGCAACAGCTGCTGCAAGGAATCGATCAATCTCTTCAGGAAGATGTTGGCCGTCGGAATCGAGAAGGATCACCCACGTGATTTCTCGATCCGGTCCGACAACGGACGAACTTGCAGCGCCGAGCCAGTGCCCTAGCCCTGTTTTAAGCGCTTCGCCTTTGCCCCGATTCTGATCGTGAATAATGACTTCAGCTCCGGCTTCGCGTGCGCGTTGTGCGGTCTGATCGCTCGAGCCATCATCAATAACGAGAACGTGGTCGAGTCGCTCGCGCGTACGGCGAACGATGTCGCCGATATGTTTTTCGTCCTGATACGCAGGAATGACCGCGGCGGCTTGCGATCTTATATTCGTTTCTGTCATGCCGAGCGAAGTCGTCTGCCGAGCCGAAGCTTTATGCGAAGGCTGGAGACATCTCAAATTTAAGTCCAGAGATTTGATTCGCTCACTTCCCGTTGGCTCAACCTCCGGTCTTTCCGTCTATGTCGCGGCTTCCCCAGCCGCTCCATTCTCGGTTTCGCTCGGAGTGACAATAAATACAACCGCACGCGCAGTGGGCTCGCATGCCGTCCGCTATCGGCGCGCCACCGGGTGAAAATCGGCCGCGTGATAAGAACTGCGGACCAGCGGACCGGAGGCGACGTAGAGAAAACCTTTTCTACGTGCGATGTCGCCATAGTAATCGAACTGGTCGGGCGTGATGTATTCCACGACTGGCAAATGTTTCGGACTCGGGCGCAAATACTGGCCCATTGTCAGGACTTGGCATCCGACTTCACGCAAGTCGTCCATCGTCTGAAAAAGTTCCGTCTCTTTTTCACCGAGGCCGAGCATCACGCCGCTCTTGGTTACGACGCTCGACGATAGTTCTTTTGCTCGGCGCAAAACTCGCAAGGATGTCCGATACTTGGCGCGGGAGCGCACCACCGGCGTCAGGCGTTCGACCGTTTCCATGTTGTGATTGTAAATGTCAGGGCCCGCGTCGAGCACGATCTGGATGCACCGATCCTGCGCGTGAAAATCGGGCACGAGCACTTCGATGATGATGGAAGGATCCATCTCACGGATCGCTGTGATCGTGCGAGCAAAATGATCGGCGCCGCCGTCCTTCAGATCATCGCGAGCGACCGCAGTAATGACGACATGTTTTAATTTCATCCGGCGCACAGCCTCAGCTACGCGCTGCGGTTCGTCCTGTTCCAACGCAAATGGTTTCGCTGTTGTCACGGCGCAAAATCCGCACGCCCGCGTGCAACGGTCACCCGCGATCATGAAGGTGGCTGTGCCCTGGCTCCAGCATTCCCACCGGTTCGGGCATTGCGCGCTTTCGCAAACCGTGTGCAACCGCAAATCGGAAATGAGCGCCTTGGTTGAAAAGAAAACGGGATTCGACGGCAGCCGCACCTTGATCCAGGGAGGCTTCTGCGCCTGATGCAATGCCGGATCAATCTTTGCGCAGGACATCTCAACGAAAGTTACAACGTTAAAACAGTTACAAAAGTTAAAACGTTCCTGTAGCGGCGCTCTATGTTGCTGCAAACTGTGTCATCCCGAACGGAGTGAGGGACCTCACATCCGCAGCGCGAGCTACACGAACGTTTGCGTAACTGTGTCCGCACACTGTGAGGTCCCTCGCCGTCTTCGCGACTCGGGATGACCACGCGCTACAGCTTTGTCCTGCCTGAGAGCGCGGCAGCGAGTGTCAGTTCATCGGCGGACTCGAGGCCGCCGCCGACTGGAATGCCGCGGGCAATACGCGTGAGCGTGATCGGTTTGTCCTTTAAAAGATCGACAATGTAATTTGTGGTGGATTCGCCTTCCACATCGGCAGGCAACGCGAAAATAATTTCAGTAATCTTTTCTCGATCGACGCGCTGAAGTAGTTCCTTAATGCGCAAATCATCGGGTCCGACGTGATCGAGCGGCGAAATTTTTCCGCCGAGAGAATGATATCGGCCGCGAAAGACGCCGGTTTTTTCGAGAGGCAGAATGTCTGTCGGCTGTTCTACGACGCAGAGCAACTCCGTCGCGCGCGACGAATCGCCACATATCTCGCACAACTCGCCAGCGGCAAAGAATCCGCAAAGGTTGCAGGCTCGAATTGACTGACGGGTATCTGTGACGGCGCGCGCAATTTGCTCCGGTTGATCGTTGCGCGCCCGCACCATCCAGAGCGCAATCCGTTCCGCGGAGCGAGGGCCGACTCCCGGCATTTGTCGCAGTTGCGCGATCAAATTCCGGATTGCCGCCGGATATTCTGTTCTTCTCAAAGTGCGCTGAGGTTCGCTACGGCGAATCTTCCGTTAGCAGATTTAAGGCAATTCCGTCAACTGAAGAACAAGCGGCTCCAACCTGCGCAAATAAAATTGCAACGGCGGATCCTCTTCCTCCTCGGAGCCCCGCGCCTTTTGAAATTCGTTGTAAGCTTCCGCCCAGCGCTTTTCGCGATAAAGAACCACGGCGCTCCAAAAAGAATCCCGGCGCGCGATGTGTTCCGGCGTGGCTTCTGCGGCTAGCCAAAGGGGCTCGTAGATTTCAAGACGATCATGCGAATTTAGCCCACTCACAAAATCTATCGGGCGCGCGACCACAGTCTCACTCACTCGGTCAAAGGTGGGCGTGTCCATCAGCGCGTTCGATCCGTAGAGATTGTTCAGAGCGCAGAATCTGCGGGCCAGCTCAATCGGTTCGCCGCTCGTCAGAAGCAAAGGGCGCTGGCTGTCCTTCAACGCGCCGGCAATTATCACGCCCGAGCTAACTCCAGCACGGATACCCCACTTGCCAAAAATCTTTCCGCTATCTTCCTGCCGCCCGCGAAAATTCTTTATCATATCGAGAACAACGCGGACTGCTTTCTGAGAGTGCTCGGCGTTTGGAACTGGAAATCCAAAGACGGCGACTACGCCTTCCCCGTCGGCGGCGTGCAGGTAAGCACCTTCTTTCGTGAGGCGCGCAGCGGTCTCACTAATAAATTTTGACGTCGCTTCGGTGAAGGCGGCCGGCTCAGAATCTTCCGCGAATGCAAGTTTGTTACCGAGATCGCACACAACAACGCTTACGTCGTATGCTTTCGGCTCGGCATCGAATGGAGTTGTGCCGTCGCCAAGACCGCGAAATTCCTTTTTCGAGATGCGATCGGCAAAAAACGTTCGCAATAGATGCGAGCGGTCCCTCCGTAAGAAAGCTGACCAGCCTTCCGCAAGGGCCAGTGCGAATACCAGTGCAAGCATGGAGGGAATCGGCTGGAAGAATATCCGGTAGAGCGAGCCGACCCACGACAGGCCAAATAACTCCACTAAAAACAAACCAAGTAACAGACGGCTTCGCCATCTTGGAACGTTGCTCAGACTGAGCCAGGAGACACCAAGAGCAATCAGCAGAACAAAGACGTATTGCCATTTTTCACTGACGATTCGCGTCGCCCCGGCATAGTCGGAGACAAGCTGAGCAGCGACCGCTTCAAAACCTGCCATGGTCTTGCTGGCGAGCAGCACGCCGACACCGAAAGCGACGGTGACTCCGATTATGAGCGTTGTGATCAGCAACCGCTTCATCACCAATCAAGCTTTTTGTGCGATTGCAGCCGGGTAATACGATTGCACCACGAGTTCGCTCAGGAATTTATCCGGAGCGTCGATTGCCTCGGCATCGAGAATAAACTTGGTTCGGCCCGTATTCTTTTTGATCAGATTGAACCCGAACTGGTAATCCTTAAACAAATGAGCGCACAGATCGCTCATCGTCATCCGCTCCGTTTGCGCGCGCTCAACAAGCCGCCGTACGGCAGTCTCATCAAAAACGATCTCCACTCCGTGCTCGTTGCTAAATTTCTCGGCAAATTGCCGCGCACCGGCTTCGAGCATTTGCGTCTCCAGCTTGTGTCCCTCAACCTTTAAGCGATCAAGCACGCGCTGCGGCTCGCGCACCAGCGTGGCGGTTACACGCAATTGGCTCAGGCCCGACCCAGCCAGATAATACTTGTAATCGCGGAACAGCTTCTCAAACACCGTGAGTAATCCACGCGCGCCGGTCTTTTCCTTTGCGGCAGCTTCTGCGAGCAAGCGCAGCGCTTCGTCCTCGAAACTGATCTCGATCCCATACGCGCGAAACGCGCGCTCGTATTGCCGGAGCAAACTGCCCTCGGAATACTTCATGATGTTGAAAAGATCATCGGCGTCGAGGTCCTCACAAACCACTCGCACCGGCAAGCGCCCAATGAATTCCGGCTCGAACCCGTACTCAATGAAATCCTGCGTCGTCACGTGCTGGAACAACTCGTTGTCCATCACCTGAACCGGCTCGGCCCGAAATCCTATCTGTCCCTGCCGGACGCGCCGCGCCACTTGCTCCTTCAACTTCTCAAACGCACCGCTTACTACGAAGAGAATGTGGCGGGTGTTGATCGTCTCGCGCTTTGCCTTGCCGCGCCGTTGAAACTCGAATGCAGCCTGTAATTGCGCCTGAAGATCGTTCATACTGCGCACGGGCACTTCCGTTTCCTCCATCAATTTCAAGAGTGTGGTCTGCACTCCGCGCCCGCTCACGTCCCGCCCAATCAAATTTCCGGCTGCTGCGATCTTATCGATCTCATCGATGTAAATGATTCCGAATTGCGCCAGGTTCACGTCGCCGTCGGCTTTGTGGACCAGCTCGCGCACTAAATCTTCCACGTCACCGCCGACATAGCCGGTCTCGCTGAACTTCGTCGCATCCGCCTTTACAAACGGCACCTGGATCAGGTCGGCGATGTGTTTGATCAGATACGTTTTGCCGACCCCGGTCGGGCCGACCAAAATCACGTTTTGCTTGATGTATTCGATCTCCTGCGCGCGCCTGGCATCTTCTTTCTCAAGCCGGCGCAGATAATTGGCGTGGTTGTAATGGTCGCAAACGGCAATCGCCAGGACCTTCTTCGCTTCATCTTGTTTTATGACGAAGCGATCAAGATGCGCTTTGATGTCGCGCGGCAGAAGATTGAACTCGAATTCCTGTTGATCAGCCTTTTCCGGCTTTTCATCCTCTTCTGCTGTGGCGGGCTCTGGCTCGGCAAAAGTAGCGACTGAGACCCGATCGCCGAAGTTCTGTTTCATGAACTCCGTGATCTTGGTCTTCAGCTCTTCCGGTGAAGGAAATGGTGGTGGCAGGTCTTGTGCCATGTGCAAAAAACATCGTGCCAAAGAGGCTTCGTGGCAACGGTTCGTCTAAAATCTGACTCTCAGGCGCGAGATTTGTTCATCCCCGGTCTGCTTCCTATTCCTGCTCTTACTCTTGCTCATGCTCTTGCTCTGATCTACTTCCGAAACATTGAAAGGTTCGAAGCCGATCGAGTTTGTCGTAACTGAAAACGACGCGAAGCTGCGCCTTGATCAATTTTTGGCGAAGCGACTTCCGGAATATTCCCGGTCACGCCTTCAGCAATTGATCCGCAGCGGGTTCGTTCGGCTCAACGAGCAAACCACCCGACCGCGGCACGTTGTTCGACGCGGTGACAAAATTGATCTGAGGGAGCCGCCGGTGGAGAAGATCGACGTGCGGCCGGAGCCGATTCCACTCGAGCTACTCTTCGAAGACGATGACATCATCGTTATCAACAAACCCGCCGGCCTTACCGTTCATCCGGGCGCAGGTCAGCGCGAACATACTCTGGTCAATGCGTTGCTCAGTCACTGCGCCACCCTATCAGTGATCGGCGGAAAAGAACGGCCCGGTATCGTTCATCGTCTCGACAAGGAGACAAGCGGTTGTCTCGTGGTGGCCAAAAATGATGTCGCGCATCGGGAATTGTCCAAACAGTTCGCCGCGCGCACAGTGGAAAAGATTTACCTCGCGCTTGTCGCCGGAAAATTGCGCAAGGCGGTTGGCATAATCGAAGAGAAAATCGGACGACATCCGGTGCACCGACAACGAATGCGGGTGACTTCCCTCCGTGGACGAACAGCCAAGACCGAGTATCGCGTGATCCGCTCGAGCGATGAGGCAAGTCTAATTGAGTGTCGGCTGCACAGCGGACGCACCCATCAAATTCGCGTGCATCTTCATCATCTCGGTCATGCGGTGCTCGGCGACAAGGTTTATGCGCCGCGCTTGGCAAATGATTTTCCACGCCAAATGTTGCACGCGTGGAAGCTCGGCTTCCATCATCCGCGCACCGGCGAATGGAAACTTCTCGAGGCTCCGTTGCCTGACGATTTCAAAAAAGCTATCAGGGCTGTCGGCATGTGAGAATCAATGCCGTCAGGTCACGTAATCACACCGTCTCGCTACGCTCGCGCTTCGGCACCATCGCGCTAGCAAGCATCGTCTGGACAATTTCGCCGCGCTGGTTGGTAGTCACATTACGCAGACGAATAATCCCGAAGCGAGGTCGAGAACGCGACGGCCGCAGATCGACAATTTCCGTTTCTACAGTGAGCACGTCCCCTGGTCGCACCACATTGGGCCAGCGCAGTTCGTCCACGCCCAAACCGATCGCGCCTTCCGCGAAATTCAAAGTTTGCACAAACAACCTCATGGTCATCGCGGCGGTGTGCCAGCCGCTCGCAACTAATCCCTTGAAAATTGTTCGCTCGGCTCTCTTACGGCTGAGATGAAACATCTGCGGATCAAACTTGTGAGCGAATTCGATCAGCTGTTTCTCGGTCACGTTCAGCGGCTCAGATTTAAACCGATCACCCACTTTCAAATCATCGAAGTAATGCTCTTTCATTGCGGCAAGGCGACACCACATTCATGCGTCATCGCTGATGATTGAGCAATCCGTAAAATTCGGTGCGCGTTTGTAGGAGCGGTCTGCTTCCGGCAGTTTCGCAAAGGCTGATTCGTGGTTACTTGGTTTTTACTGATCATGAAATCACGAGCGGGACAGCATGCACCGATCGTGCCTGCGAGACTTACGCTCTGGCAGGAGACGGCGCTCGTTGCTGCAATCATCATCACCGTTGCAGTTGTTTACCTCCCGGCGCTTCGGGGAGAGTTTGTGTGGGACGATTTTCTCCTGATCACCGGCAACCCATTGCTGCAAAACTTTTCAGGTCTGCTGGAAATCTGGTCAGGCAGCAGAACGGCAGATTACTTCCCGGTCACGAACACCGTATTCTGGATCGAGCGTCATCTTTTCGGCGCGAACGCGACCGGTTACCACGCCGTTAATATCCTTCTGCAAATTGCAAATGCGTTGCTCGTCTGGCGGTTGTTGAAGCGCCTGCAGGTTCCCGGTGCGTGGCTGGCCGGCCTCATCTTTGGGATCCACCCGGTTCACGTGGCATCAGTGGCGTGGATTTCCGAATTGAAAAATCTACTCGCGATGTTCTTCGCGCTGTTGTCGATCCTCTGCTTTCTCGAGCTCGACGAGGCGCGGCTGCGTAACTCGGTGACTGCCTATGCCGCGTCTTTGATTTTCTTCGCCTTAGCGTTGCTCTCAAAAACGCAAGTCGTGTTTTTGCCTTTCGTTCTGCTGCTGTGCGCTTGGTGGCGGGACAAGGAGCGTTCCGGAAACACGACAAACGCCAACCTCGGTCGCGATGTTAAGTTGGGAGTCCCGCCTTCAGGCGGTCAATCCGCCACGCGCGCCCTTGGACCGCGTAAACGCGGAACTCCAAACGTCCGAACCGTGCCATTTTTCGCGCTCGCGATCGCCTTCGGCTTGGTCACGATGTGGTTTCAAAACCGCGGCATCGGCGAAGAAGAGATCGTTATCGGTTCGCTCCCGCGCCGCTTTGTGAACGCTGCAATGGCGATATGGTGGTACGCCAGGCATCTCTTCGCCCCTGTCCGATTGATGGCGATTTACCCAAACTGGCGATTCGATTCTCCCCGTGTTTTGGAATGGCTACCCTTGATCGCGCTCCTTTGCGTACTGGCTGGCCTCTGGCATTGGCGCAATCGTGGGACGCGCGGCGCGTTTTTTGCGGTTGCCTGTTTCGTTGTCGCGCTTCTCCCAGTGCTGGGATTAGTTCGAATGGCTTATGTGCGCAGCGGCACGCTCGTCGCTGATCATCTCCAGTATTTTGCAGACGTTCCCTTGCTCGCGCTTTTTTGCGCGGGCGTCGCATACGCGTGGAACCAGCGACAACGCGCGGCTAGAATTGCCACCGCGACCATTGTCACGTTGCTGGTTGGCGCAATGGGCACGTACGCTTTCGGCCGGGTGGAAGTTTATTGCAACGAAGAGACGCTTTGGCCGGACAATCTCTCCAAAAACCCGGACGCCTGGCAGGCCCACATCATGATGGCGCAACGTCGCTTCAAGCAGGAAAGATACGCTGAGGCCGCTTATCATGCTGGTCGCGCGGCGGAATTGAAGCCGGAACTGGCCGATATTCATAACCAACTTGGCCTGGCGTATTGCCGCTTGGAGCGATTCGAGGAAGGAATCGCCGAGTATCGCAAGGCGCTACAGTTGAAAGAGGCGAAGCCGGCCACCGCCAAAAATGCTGGAGTCGCAAAAATCCGGGCCAATCTCGCAAACGCGTTGGCAATCACCGCAAACCATTTGAGCGAATCAGCTCCCACAATTCCAGAGGAAGCAATGCGCCGGTATGACGAAGCGATCCGCCAATATGATGAAGCGCTCGAGCTTGACCCGCACCAGCCCGCGATCCATCGCAATCTGGGCATGCTTCTGGCACAACTTGGCCGCTACGACGAAGCGATACCGCACCTGCGTGCGACGTTGCAGATGGTGCCTAACGAACCGGTAGCCCGTGAAACGCTCGACGCCATCGAGGCAAGTCGGCGCTGAGCATTATGGTCTCGCCGGACTGTTGCCCACAAAAGACGCCACGGACAACGAAACGCTTTCCGTCATCGCGATGTGCATCAGCGATCCAGATTGTTTGCCCGTTGGAATCCACCGCTGAGACGCAGCCCCAACTCCAACCGGCCTTGCTGAGATTGTCAGTGATTATTTCCCAATACTTCACGCGCACCTAAATGCGCGATGAACGTATTTTGGAATCACGGACAAGCTGGGATCAACGGAAATTTATTACCCCGTGATCGCCGCAGTGACGGGCCCGGTCTTAACTTTCGCCCCACCCGCTTTTTTGGGCACGTACAGCAAAAATTGGCCGCTGCCAATATCAATGCTTCGCGGGCTTTCCCCCACACTGAAAGTAGTTTTCTCGCCAAGGCGCGTGATCGTTTGATCCTTAAATGTCAGCTCACTCCGGGACTGGGCACCCGTCTGCACGGCGGTGCCCTGGCGAACATCTTCGTTCACTGCAGCCGGACGCGATGAGGCGTTTGATGGGAGCACTCGAACGTCCTGGATGACTTGAGTCACCTTGGCTTGTTTTAGCTCGTCGGCGTTGACCTCATTTCGGACCCCGCTGGCAAGCGAAAAGGCAAGTGCGGCGATAGTTAGAATGGACCGGGATTGGATATGCATCGTCCCTGTATACTCAGGATTCATACCAAGTCTAATAGGCCGCGGGCTCGAATCGCCGATTCAAGCTCGACAAACGCAGTCAGCTTTTCATCGGCGTGCACAACGAAACGCTTTCCGTCATCGCGGTGTGCATCGACAATCGAGATTGTTCGCATTCCAGAATTGCTTTGCTTGACTGGATCACCGTTCACTCATCACTCTGCTTAAAGGAGGGCTTGCCACGCCGGAGGCTTGGCGAAGGCGGGCGGTTAGCTCAGTGGTAGAGCGGCTGGTTTACACCCAGTAGGTCGGAGGTTCGAACCCTTCACCGCCCATTCTTTTTCAGTGACGAGTGACAAGTGACTGGTGAGTTGTTTTGAAGATACCTTGTCACGATAGCATTTCGGCCACCGCGGCTTCGCAGTGAATTTTCGTGGTGTCGAGAAACGGCATGCCGTTGTGTTCTGGATCGCGTAAGATCAGCGGTAGCTCCGTTCCGGCGAGAATCACGCCGTCGATGTCGTTCGTCGTTTTCATCCGATCGACGATGGCAAGCAAACCTGCGCGCGTCTCGGGCAGAAACTTCCCGGGAATCAATTCATTCATGTATTTGTCGTGAATGTAATCCTGATCATTCTGTTCCGGCACAAGAAGCTCGATGCCTTTGCGAGAGAAAACTTTTGGATAGAACGTTGCCTGCATGGTATAGCGCGTCCCGAACAAAGCGAGCCGCTTCAGGTTCCGCGTTTTGGCTGCCGCACACGTTGCTTCGACGATGCTGATTAGTGGAATTGGTGACTTTGGCGCAATGTCATCGAACACGATGTGCGGCGTGTTTGCCGAGATCAGGCCGCAGTTTGCACCGGCCCGCGCAAGTTCGGCGATTCCAGCGAGCAAATAATCGGCCATGCCGGCAAGATCGTTCGCAGCCATGAAATCGAGTCCCTTCGTCAGATTAACGCTGTTAATGATGAATTCCGGATAACTCCCGTCGCCAGTACGCTCGCGATAAAGCGCGATGATCCTTTGATAATAGTCAATCGTGCTCTCCGGCCCAAGGCCACCGATGATTCCAAGAGTTTTCATGTTAACCACTAATGGACACGAATAGACACGAATTAAATGAAATGACGAAATCCCAATGAAGAATGGTTTTGGAATGTTGAAGCGGCGCGCACGGAGTGACGCGCCCAACCTATTCGTGTTAATTCGTGTCCATTAGTGGTTAATGAAAAGTAGATCGGCGCTTCAGTTTGTTCTCATCATCGGCATCGCGAATTTCTTCGCCGATTTCACTTACGAAGGTGCGCGGGCAATCGTTGGTCCGTTTCTCGGCTCGTTAGGGGCAAGCGCGGCAATGGTGGGGTTTGTGGCGGGTTTCGGCGAACTCATGGGATATGGGTTGCGCTCGATCTCGGGATATTTCGCGGACAAGTCGCATCGGCATTGGACGTTCGCGTTTGTGGGATATGCGATCAACATGCTCGCCGTCCCCGCCCTCGCACTGGCAATGCGATGGCCACTCGCCTCGGGCCTCGTAGTGTCAGAGCGCATCGGTCGCGGCATTCGCAAACCGACCGTGGAGGCAATGCTTTCATACGCCGGCAGATCGATCGGCGCCGGATGGGTCTTCGGTCTAAACGAAGCGCTCGATCAGGCGGGCGCGACAATCGGTCCGTTGCTGATAGCGCTGATTCTTTATCTGAAGGGAGGGTTCCGGACTGGGTTTGCTGTGCTACTCATTCCGGCTTTGTTTTGCCTCGCGATTTTAGCTGTAGCGCGACTGTTGCATCCGCGTCCCCACGAATTAGAGGAAGGCGCGGGTCACACGTTGGAAACGACAAACCTGACGCGCGCTTACTGGATTTACCTCGCCGCAGGCTCGTTGATTGCCGCTGGTTTCGCCGATTTCGCGCTAATCGGTTTTCATTTTCACAAAGCGAACACAGTGCCGGAAAATTTGATTCCAGTGTTTTACGCAGTCGCGATGGCGAGCAGCGCGCTCGCTTCGATCCCGCTGGGCCGGTTGTTTGACAGGTTCGGCCCAAATATTTCCCTGTTCACTTTTCTTATTTCCGCCGTGGCTGCGCCTTTTGTTTTTCTCGGCTCATTCGCGTTTGCATTGATTGGAATGATCTTTTGGGGAATCGGGATGAGCGCGCAGGGGTCTTTGTTTCAAGCGATGCTCACGTGCGTCATTCCACCGCAGAAACGCAGCACCGCATTTGGGCTGTTTGATACCGGATACGGGATCGCTTGGTTCCTTGGCAGTGCGGTAATGGGATTGCTTTACGACAAATCAATTTTGGCTGTCGCCTTGTTTTCAGTCGTCCTTCAACTTGCCGCGATACCCGTCTTTTTTGTCGCGAATAAGAGGCGCTAAGCTTTCTCCGTGGATCCGTACGCAAAACCAAAGGAACGAAAAGTCGGCCGGCTTCGACCGAAGATCAGGCACTTGCCACAGTCCACCGAACCTCGAACACGGCGAGAACGCCAGGCGGAGAAGGAAGCGATAGCGGCAGAGCGGCGCGCGATTAAGAAAGCAGCGCGCCGGCATCTGAAACAACAATTATTTCAAGAACTGGAAGAGAACGAGAGGAGCTGAGATTCTTTCCTCTTCCCCATTCAACGCGGAGCAATACAGTTGACGCAGCCACACCAATGAAATTTTCATTCCTCACGCTGGTTTTTCTAATCATCGTGTGCGGGATCTCTCGCGCACAGTCGCCTCCCCAGCGGAACCCGAATATTTCGAACAAGGCGTTGATCACAAAATCAACGCCAGCCATCGACGCAGACAGATTTAAGAATCAGAGTGCCGACGCGACTCTAGACAAATTGGCGGATGATTATTACGTATGGCGAAATGAAAATTATCCGGTCAGCAGCAGCGACGCCGGACTGCACACCTGGGACGATCGGCTGACCGATTATTCGCCAGCAAAAATCGCGGAGCGCGCGCAGCATGTGCGTTCGCTATTAGACAAGGTGCGCGCGATGAAGACCGACGGCTGGCCAAAAGACGCGCGCATCGATTGGATTCTTTTCCGCGCGCAATTGGAAAATGTCGATTTCGAAAATCGCATCCTGAAATTCGAGCAGACAAACCCGCAGGTTTACGTGCGCGAATGCACAGACGCAATGTTTTCGCTGCTGAAAAAGGAGTACGATACACCGCGGAAACGCGCGCTCGCTGCGACCGCGCGTCTCAAGCAAATGCCGGCGCTCTTAAAGCAGGGCCTGAGTAATTTGCACAACCCGGTAAAGCTTTATGCACAGCTTACGATCCAATCGGCGCGCTCGATCGATCCGCTTTTGAACAAGAGCTTGATGGCGCTCGATGTCGATCTTGCGCCTAACGAGCACGAAGACCTGGTGAAGGCGCGCGATGCAGCGCTCGCCGCTTTGCATGGCTACGCTGACGAGCTGGAGAAGCGTCTGCCAAAAATGGTTGACTTCGCGCCGATGGGCGAAGGGAACTACAGTTATTATCTCAAGCATGTTTTGCTTCTGCCGCTCAACGCTGCAGAGGTGGAAATGATTGGACGCGCTGAGCTGGCGCGTTACCGCGCCTTAGAGGCGCTTCTTCCCGATCCAAAACTGGCTGATCCCGATCCGAAACGCGCCGCACAGATCCCGCCTGATCAGGAATCATTCCTAAAAGCGTACGAAAGCCGCGAGGCAGAAATGATCAGTTTCCTGAAAGAGCACAGTCTTGTGACCTTGCCAGATTATCTTGGCCAGTTTCAAATTCGGCAGCTGCCCGAGGCGTTCAAACCCACCAACCCGGGAGGCTTCATGAATCCTCCCGGCGTTTACGACAAAGATCCGACAGGATTCTATTTCATTCCGACCTACAACCCCGAGTCGAAGAATTTTTACATCCGCGCGGCAATTGAAGACCCGAGACCCATCCTCGGACACGAAGGTATCCCCGGACATTTTCTCCAGCTCTCAATCGCGAACCATTTAAGCGACGAGATTCGGCGTCAGCATGAGGACACTGTCTTCATAGAAGGCTGGGCCTTGTACGGCGAAGAGATGTTGATGCGAACCGGCCTTTATCCGAACAACTCACCAGCACAGGGACAAATCCTGCGTTTGTCGCGCTATCGCGCCGCCCGCATCGGTGTAGATGTGAATCTGCACACCGGTAAGTGGAGCTTCGAACAAGCAGTCAAATATTTCATGGACGCCGGTGGGCTGGATCGCGAAGCAGCCGAGGGCGAAGCGGCAGGCGCAGCTTCAAGCCCAACTCAAAAAATCAGCTACATCATCGGCAAATGGCAGATCATGAATCTGCTTGGTCGTTACAAGGATCGACAAGGCGAAAACTTCCGGCTCGGCCAATTCCACGATGACCTGATCAAGAATGGCAGTCTGCCGGTGTCGGTGATCGAATGGATTTTACTCGATGATCCGTCTGCGATTCAAAAGGCAATGAAATAACAGGAGGCGACCTATACAGCCATAGCTCCTGTCAGCGGAAACGCTTCAGAATTTCGCGCAACCGATCGTGCGGCAACGCTTCGACGCGATGATTGTCGCGGCCGGTCATTGAGTGGTTGTCGATTAACGCATTTACGACTGCTTCCTCTGTAGCCTGCACAACGCCCGCGAAAAGCGGGTCCATCAGATCATTGGGAATTGTTTGCACATCATGGGTGATTTGATCTGGGCTCGCCACGTTTGGATTCGCAATTGAAAATGCGATGAACAGATCGCCGGAACCATTTCCGGAAATTGTTCCCGTCCGCGCGAGGCCGAGCGATACCCGGCGGGCCAATCGCTTTAATTGATTCGGCAACAGCGGCGCATCCGTAGCGACCACAGCGATACACGAGCCGTTTTCTTTTTTGTAAACTTCGCCGGGAATTTCCCTGCCCACTGGCACACCCGCGATTACGAGCTGCGGGCGGCGACCGAAGTTCGCCTGCAAAAATACGCCGACAACAAAGCTTTGTGGTGGAGCGTCTTTGGATGCGCGGATGTCGATCTTACGCGAGGCGGTCCCGTTTCCGCCTTTGAACTCGTAGCAGATCATCCCAGTGCCGCCGCCGAGGCTCCCCTCTTCGATAGGGCCACCATGCGCGATATCCAGCGCGTGCAAGACATCTTCCGGTTTAACGTGAAAGCCATTGATGTCATTAAGCCAGCCGTCCCACGTTTCAGCAACGACCGGCAAGCTCCACAACGTCTGGTCACCTGTCCCTTGCTTGACTCGCCACGCAATGACAGCGTCGCGCGCTATACCGACGCTGTGCGTGTTTGTAATGACGATTGGTCCTTCAAGAAAACCGCTCTCTTCAACCCACGCCGTGCCGGTCATCTCGCCGTTTCCGTTCATGCTAAAAAAGCCCGCGTAAACAGGATCGTTAAGCGAAGACTGACCGCGCGGCAGAATCGCCGTAACGCCTGTACGCACCGGGCCTTTGCCCACTTCAAGCTTTCCTTCACCACTAATTAACGTCGTGTAGCCGACTTCAACGCCGGGGACATCCGTGATCGAGTTCAGTCTTCCCGGCGTCCCTTCAAAGGGAATTCCCAGATCGCGCGCACGAACAGCCTTAGTCTGGATTGTCGGCGGCGGTGATTTGATCGGCTCGCGCGCAAAGGAATCGAGCGCGATTACGAGTAGCAGTGGGAGCAGGACACCGGGAAAATTTCTGCGGTACATGACCAGCAAACGTCCAACGCTCAACGTCCAACGTCCAACGCTCAATGAAAGTTCGCCGAGATTCCGGTTTTCTGTATTCGTGTCGATTCGTGGTTGAAATTCTATTTTCTGTTTCACGTATGCGCTCGCGCAGGTAGATTAAACGCGTGAGCTACGAGGTTTTCGCGCGAAAGTATCGGCCGCAAACTTTCGACGATCTGGTGGGGCAGACGCACGTCTCGCGCACGCTGAAAAACGCGGTTGCGCAGAACCGCCTCGCTCATGCGTATCTGTTTGTTGGACCGCGCGGCGTCGGAAAAACTTCGACTGCTCGCATCCTGGCCAAATCACTCAACTGCGTCAAAGGTCCGACGGTCACGCCATGCGGAGAATGCGATAACTGCCGGGAGATCGCTGCGGGTAACAGCCTCGACGTAATCGAGATCGACGGCGCGAGCAACCGCGGCATCGATGACGTGCGCGAGCTGCGCGACAACGTGCGCTACGCGCCGGCCAAGGGTCGTTACAAAATCTACATCATCGACGAGGTGCACATGCTCACGAAAGAGGCGTTCAACGCATTGTTGAAAACGCTCGAAGAGCCGCCGCCACATGTGAAGTTCATTTTCGCCACCACGGAACCGGACAAGGTTTTGCCGACGATCCTGTCGCGCTGTCAGCGGTTCGATCTCCATCGCATCCCCGCAAATCTCATTGCGCAACACCTCCAATTCATTGCCGGAAAGGAAAAGATCACGTTGGGGCCGGCGGCTGCGCACGCGATCGCGCGCGGCGCAGAAGGTGGCCTGCGCGATGCCGAATCGATGCTCGATCAGCTTGTGGCGTTTTGCGGAGAGAAAATCAGCGAGAACGATGTGCTCGATGTTTTCGGGTTCACCAGCGAACAAACGGTGATCGATCTTACTGGTCGAATTTTACGCGGCGAAACACCGGAGGCGATCGATTTGTTGCATCGGCAAAGCGAAACCGGCAAGGACATGATGCGGCTCATGTCGGACCTGATCGCATACCTGCGCGATCTGCTCGTGTTCAAAGCCAAACCTGACGCGCTCAAGGAGGATGTCGATCCTGACGTGCAACAGTCGCTTGCTGCGCACGCCGAACTGATTGCCACGGATCGTTTGCTCGAGCTAATCGATCAATTTGCCGCCGCCGAAGGTCGCATGAAATGGGCGCCGAATAAAAAACTGCATTTCGAAGTTGCGATCATCAAGGCAATCCAGAGCCTGGGCCAGGCGACGCTCGATGAGGTAATCGAAAAACTCGGCGAGCTTCGCAACGGTCGCGGAACGCGACCTGTAGCCGGCATCGGTGACGCCGGCCGTCATCACGAACCACGTGCTGAAAAGGCGGGGATCACCGATCTCCGCCACAACAAGGCGCGCGTAGAAGAAAAAGCTGAGACCGTCGATGCGGAGAAAATCTGGCAGAAGGTGCTCGCCAAAATTCCAGCGAAAGGTCTTTTGCGAACGTTAAGCGAGTCAGTTCGTCCGATCGGAATAGACGGCCGCAATTTCTTGCTGGGACATTCGCCGGATGACCGGTCAGAGATTGAAGTGCTCGCCAGCGTAAACATTCGCCGGCAACTCGAAGCGATCCTCAACGAAACGACCGGACGTGATTGGTCAGTAAAATTTGTGGCGAAAGACGGAATTCCATCGAGAGCTGCTACTGACGCAGCGAAACCAGCGGAATCGTTCAAAAACGATCCGCTGATTCAGGAAGCCATCGAATTGTTTAACGCTCAAATCAAGTCCTAACCAATGGCGCAGCCGCAGAGTTATGAACCTAAACAAATTGATGAAGCAGGCTCAGAAGATGCAGGAGCAAATGACGAAAACGCAGGCTGAGCTTGAGAAAAAAACAATCGAAGTGAGCGCCGGTGGAGGTAAGGTCAAAGTTACCGCGAACGGCGCGGGCGAAATCATCGCGATCAAGATCGAGAAGGAAGTTGTCGATCCGAACGACGTCGAGTTTCTCGAGGAAATGGTGTTAAGCGCCGTGAAACAAGGTATTGAGCAGGGCAAGGCGCTCGCGCAATCGGAGATGACGAAAATCACCGGCGGCCTGGGCTTCTAACCACGAATGGACACGAATCTATCAAGCGATTTTCTGCTAGTGGTTTGTGAAGGTGAATTCATACGCCGTTCGCTCCCGCTCTTTGAGTTAAACTTCATCTCATGAATAGCGGTGTCATGTTGAGCGAAGCGAAACATCTCTGTCTATTCCCCGTTGGGGATCGCTCCGACTTTGATCAAAGATTGTTCGCTTCGCTCAGAATGACATTGTGAGATCGCTCGTAGCAGTTTTCCCTCATTTGTGTCCATTCGTGTTCATTCGTGGTTAATCTTTTCTGCGCCGAAGTAGGGCTGCAATTTTTCCGGAATTCGGATCGAGCCATCGGGCTGCTGGCAATTCTCAATCAACGCAGCGAACAACCTCGGCAACGCCAGGCCTGATCCGTTCAACGTGTGACAAAACCGGTTCTTCCCATCGCGATCTTTAAACCGAAGCTGCATCCGGCGCGCCTGAAAATCTTCGAAATTTGAACAACTCGAAACTTCAAGAAATGCATCCTGTCCCGGGGACCAGACCTCGATGTCATACGTCTTGGCCGAACCAAATCCCAGATCGCCAGTGCAAAGCTCGACCACTCGGTAATGCAAGCCGAGCTGTTGCAGAACCCCTTCGGCATCGGCAGCAAGCGATTTCAGTTCTTCGTACGATTTCTCGGGGGCGGTGATTTTCACCAATTCCACCTTGTCGAACTGGTGCACCCGAATGATACCGCGAGTCTCGCGTCCGGCCGCGCCCGCCTCGCGCCGGAAGCACGGCGTATAGGCAACGAACTTTTTCGGAAGATCGGCAACGCTCAGGATCTCCTCGCGATGGAGGTTTGTGAGTTGGACTTCCGCAGTAGGCGCAAGGAAAAGCTGATTCTCTTCCAACCCATACATATCGGCTTCGAACTTCGGCAGCTGCGATGTGCCGATCATGCAATCGCGTCGGACTAAAAACGGCGGACTAATCTCGACGTAACCATGTTCGCGCGTGTGCAGATCGATCATGAAATTGATCAACGCGCGCTCCAGCTTCGCGCCGGCGCCGGTGAAACAGATAAAACCGCTGCCGCTCAGTTTTGCCGCCCGATCGAGATCGAAAAGATTCAGTCTTGTGCCGAGGGCAACATGATCGGCCGGCTTGGTTAATTGCGGTTTCTCGCCCCAACTGCGGGCGACCCGATTTGAGCTCGGGTCTTTTCCAATCGGAACGCTCTCATGCGGCACATTTGGAATTTCCAGAAGCAAGTTGCGTTGCGCTTCGTCGAACGCGCTCGCGCGCTGTGTCAGATCGGCAATTTGCTCGCCGATCTTTCGCACTTGCGCTTCAAGTTGTTCACTCGGTTCGTTACGCGAACGTTTCGCGCCAATCTCCTTGCTCAGGCGATTGCGCTCAGACTGTGATCGTTGCAGTTCCGTCTCGGTTTTGCGCCGCTCCGCATCGACTCTCAATACCTCATCAATCTTCGCCTCATCGCCGCCGCCGCGCGTGGCCAGGCGTTCGCGGACGAAATCCGGCTTCTCGCGAACCAAACGGATGTCCAGCATGGCGCAGATTATGGATGAAGTTAAAAGCGTTACAACGTTACAAAGTTAAAACGTTCTCCTTTGTAACCCTTGTACCTCTTTTAACCTTTTAACTGCGTTGTATAATTCGCCGTGGCAAAACTAGATTTGCTTGCTGTCGCTCTCGGTCTCGCTGCGCTTGCAGGCATCAACCTTTACCTCACGGTTTTTGTCACCGGACTCGCCATCCATTTTCACTGGATCACGCTGGCGCCACAGTATCAATCGCTCGAGGTCGTCGGCAACCCCTGGATCATTACAGTCGCCGGTGTTCTCTATTTTCTCGAGTTCTTCGCCGACAAAATTCCATGGGTGGATTCTATCTGGGACGCAGTTCACACCGTGATTCGCCCGATCGGCGGCGCGTTGCTGGCGATTCAGGTGCTCGGCCATCCGAGTCCGGCATTTATGGTAATCGTCGCATTGCTCGCCGGTGGCACGAGTCTTGTTGCTCACACGGCAAAGGCAGCGACGCGCCTTGTCAGCAACACATCGCCGGAACCGTTTTCGAACATTGGGCTAAGCCTTGGCGAAGACGCTGCGGTCCTAGGCGGGCTGGCGCTCGTTCACTTCAATCCCGTGCTTGCGCTGATCGTCTTTCTGATAGGCATCGCTGCCTTTTTCTATTTTGCGCCAAAAATTTTACGCGCCATAAAAGCGAAAATCTGGCTGGCCTGGAAAAAACTCAATGAACCAGCTGAGCGAGAGCATCCGGTAAAGTTGCCGCTTACACTGCCGGCGCGCCTCGCAACGGTTTTCGACCGTGAAAACGTTTTGGGCGAAACAGTCGCGTGGGCTGCGCCGTGCATCAGCGGGCGCAGTCGGCGGATTCCAGCAAATCTTTTCGGCGCGTTCGTCGCCACGAACGAAGAACCGCGCAGACTCATTTTCGTGGCCCGCAAAGGTGGACGCCCGTATACGCGCACGATCGATCTGGAAGGCTCCGTTGTAAGTCACGAGCCGCGATTCTTGTTCGAGAACCTTGTTATTTCGCCTGCTGGCGGGAAAAGCGCAAAGACTTCGTTCATTTTCCCGCGATCAGATGCGGGGTTGGTCGAGCAGATCATCGTAGACTTGCGCCAGCGGCTGAGCCAGTCGGTGTTGCCGGAGGTCGTCGCGGAATCAGCGAGCCCGCTTGGGTAGCGCACGCGTCTCGCCTGTCTGCCGAAGCCGTCTCGGGTTCGCGCACTTTATCAGAGGATTCGCCGCCTTGGCGCGGAAGCGACACTCGACGGAAAGGTTGTTTCGGCGCGACGCCGAAACCAACACGCGAGACGCGTGCGCTACCCGGAATCGGCGCATGACACTGCGCGTGACATCTACGCACGGCGTTCACATAATCTCAGTGTGACGTCGCTCGCAGATCGTTATGCGCAAATGCGCGACATGACTCGCGTGCGCGAACGCGCACTGTTCGTCTCACCGCGAATTCCATCCGAGTTAGAGCTGCAAGCGCGCTGGTTTGCTGGAGATTTCGGCAAACACTTTGTCAGCACCGGTGGAAATCAGATCGATATTATCCAATTCGGCACGTGGAACCGCGAAGCTGGACCCGATTTTCGTGACGCTGCAATTCGAATAAATGGCGGCGAACCAATTCCCGGTTGCGTCGAGATCGATCTGCTTGATCGCAGCTGGGAAACACACGGTCACGCGACGAATCCAGCTTTCGAAGCGACCGTGCTTCACGTGTTTGTCGAGCGAAGCGATCGCGCGTTTTTCACGCGCACACAATCGAACCGAAACGTGCCTCAGGTCTGCATCGATCCCGCGACTTTGCCGGAGGCGTTTAATGCAAATGTCCCGCTGGCGCGGCCGGGACGCTGCCAGGCGCCCCTCAAGAATTTACCTGAAGAACGCGTGTGCAGCATGCTGGAGGCCGCGGCGCAATTCCGTTTGCAACAAAAAGCCAATCGGATTCGCAACAAGATCGATGCACACGGACGCGACGAAACGCTTTTTCAAGAGATCGCCGCGGCGCTGGGGTACAAGGAGAACAAACTCCCGTTCACGCTTCTGGCACAACGCTTGCCGCTGCGGTTGCTGCGTGAAAATGTTCGAGACTGCGAGGCATTACTCTTCGGCGAAGCTGGTTTTCTGGAAACGCCGGACCTCGACGTGTATAAAAAATCTGCGCGCGAATATGTTCGGCAGCTATGGGACGGCTGGTGGCCGCACCGCGATGAGTTGCAAAGGTTCATTTTGCCGGTCAACACGTGGCGGCTGAGTAGCACGCGTCCAGTTAATCATCCGCAGCGCCGCCTGGCTGCGCTTGCAATTCTGGCGCGCGATTGGTCCCGTCTTCAGCGCGCTTCGGGAAAGAGCAGCGGCGCAGTCGCGAATGATTTCTTTGGAGTGCTGCAACATCCGTTTTGGAATTTTCATTACACACTCACGTCCAAGGCGTCGCCGAAGAAAATGGCACTGATCGGTGATTCGCGCGTCGCCGATATTCTGGCGAACGTTTTGTTTCCATTTTGGATGGCGCACGATGCCGACGCTTTGACTTCGCCCGGCACGCGCCTGTGGGCGGAATACACAAAGCTGCCAGCACAGTTGTCGAATAAACGGCTCGAAACCGCTGCGACGCGGCTTTTCGGAAATGATTTGCGCCGGAAAGAATTTCTGAAGACCGTCGCAAATCAGCAGGGTCTGCTCCAAATCTATGAAGACTTTTGCATGCAGGACAATTCCGATTGCGCGCAGTGTCCCTTCCCGGAACAGATGGCCAAGTGGGCGTGATTCGTTGAAGCGTTGAACCGTTGAAGTGTTAGACGCCTCAAGGAGTGACGGCTTCCCAGCCGGCAAGATTGATATCGACGCCTGCCCAAGCCGTCGTTCCTTGTAAAACGCTTGAACGAAATGATTGTGCAAAACCAGTTAACGCGCCATAGTCTCGGCGCGATGCACCCCCGAATTGTAGGGCGTCTGTGCCAGACGCCGGCTTACCCAAACGTTGCGTTTGACACAAACGCCCTACAGAAACGGTCCAAACGCGCCTTTACTCTCATCGAACTGCTGGTCGTTATCGCCATCATACTGATTTTGGTCGGTCTGCTCTTTCCCGCTTTCAAAGCAGTTCAAGCTCAAGCCAGAAAAACGCAGGCGAAAAACGATCTCACGCAAATCGTCAACGCGGTGAACGCGTTCTACACGGAATACGGAAAGTATCCCGTTTCTGCCACGGGAGGCGATTCTTCTTTCGGTTGGCAGCTACCACTAATCCCCAATTTCCAACCATTTAATGCCGCATTGTTTAACGAGCTTCGGGCGTGCACTGCAGCAGGTCCGACTTGTTCAGCTGCGGCCACGCTGAACACACGACAGATCGTCTTTATATCCCCACCAATCGTGAAGGATCCAACTAATCCAAAAAGCGGCATTGAATCGACGGGAGGCAACGCCGCTTTTGTCGGTAACTTCTATGATCCATGGGGATCACAATACGACATCATCATCGACGGCAATTATGACAATAGCGTGCGTAATCCGTACGTTGCGCTGGGCGGCAGCGGAGCTGGACCTGATCCCGTTGGGCAAGGTGTAATTGCATGGTCGAACGGCGCTGATCTCCAAGTGGGAACCAACAGCAACAATATCTACACGGATTCCGACGACGTGATTTCGTGGCAGTGATTGCCCGCGGTTTAGGTTTCCTACTGCTGCAGAGTCCACTGTCTCAACGGAGAAACACCGTGATCTGTTCTCCCTGCGCTGAGCCGCCTTCGCACCGCTACGGCGCGCCAACGGGCAGCGCACTCCAGAGCCTCTCGTTTGATGGGTGGCGATTTACGCTCGCGATTTGTTTCGGTTGCAATCGGCAACCGAAAATCTAAAATCGGAAATCGCAATGCGGGTGTAGTTCAATGGCAGAACGGCAGCTTCCCAAGCTGCACACGGGGGTTCGATTCCCCTCACCCGCTTTTACCATTTTGCCTAGGCGCTCGGACTTTTTCATTTCGGTCCGGTCCTTTTGAGTTCGAATCCTGAACGCTCGCAGGAGCTAGCGCGATAAGTGTTTTGAGCGACATTACCATTCTTTAAACTCCCCCTTATGCTCGTGCGTCTCGATCACGTTGCCAGCGTCATCGTAAACGCGAATCAGTGCATCCGTTCGGGCGACTTGTTACGATCACGTAGAAAAGAGGGAAATCCCATGAATCACAACATGTCAGATTACGTAAGAAAACAGAAGAGTGCACCTATCATCAAAACTCCGATAACCACGTTTCTTTTCGCAGGAATTGCGCTTTTCGCAGTTTTTAGCGGAACGCCTTCCGCCGATGCCGGTGTCTTCTTGCCGGAACAATTCACCATTTTTTCCACTGTGCCGCCGAATGGAGACTTGAATCCCTATGGCGTTGCTTTTGTGCCGCAAGGCTTCCAAAGCGGCACCGGACCTCTACGACCGGGGCAAATTCTGGTCTCAAATTTTAATAATAGTATGAATCTGCAGGGAA
>Ga0193751_1000308_pt1 | contig 41151 bp, 39 predicted proteins | sample L1c2metaG_FD_143050 | JGI IMG/M metagenome (GOLD analysis project Ga0193751, IMG submission 143050) | Soil microbial communities from a riparian zone of the East river system, Colorado, United States - L1c2 | ecosystem: Environmental > Terrestrial > Soil > Riparian zone | place: USA: East River...
CTCACGCAAGCGTTCCACCAGCGCCAGGTTCCGAGAGAGCTGCGGCTCTGTAAAATCGGGATGATTCTTACGCCAGTCGTCCGCGGGAAGTGTGGCCGCGCGCTCGCGGTTCATGGCGCCAGTCAGCAGACCGGAAGCCATCGGAGAATAAACGATGACTCCAATTCCTTCCCGCAAGCAGTACGGCAGAACCTGGTCTTCGATCTCCCGGTGGACTAGCGAATACCGAGGCTGCAGAGAAGTAACCGGAGCGATGGCCTGTGCGCGGCGCAGTTGCTGGACATTAAAATTGGAAACCCCTATCCAACGTACCTTGCCTTGCCGCTGCAGAGAGGCAAGCGTTGACCATCCCTCTTCTAGTTCGGCTGAATCTGGACTAGGAGGCCAATGGATCTGGTAGAGATCGATCACCTCGACGGATAGGCGACGGAGGCTGTCTTCGGCTTCACGCCGGATCGAATCAGCGCTCAGCCCTATTCCTACATTGCCCTGCGCGTCCCAGTTCCGGCCGCACTTGGTGAAGACGTAGGGTCGCGGACCGGGCCAGGTCTTAAGGGCCCGGCCAACGACTTCTTCCGAGTGTCCTAAGCCGTAGACCGCGGCCGTATCAATCCAGTTGACGCCGAGCTCAAGTGAGCGACGGATCGCTGCGATGGAATCATTGTCGTCCTGCGATCCCCATCCGAACTGCCAGCCTGAGCCACCGATGGCCCAGGCGCCATAGCCGACCGGAGTGATGTACAGGTCAGAGTTGCCGAGCTTGCGAGTTTGCATTTTCAATCTCCTCTAACGTTCTATTCGACGGCTTGCCTCAGGGGAAGCCATTTGTTCTGGCTCAAGTAGTGCATTTGTATCTCCAACGGACCTTTGCACATGCAAGTCTCGTTCAATCGTTCTGGCGCATAGCTTTACGCGCACTGCTCTCACCACCGTCGCTTCCTGGTGAAGACCGGTAGTGGTTCTTCTGTCCGCATGTCGTCAGCCCGTCGTACGGATGACATGACACGCTATGCGAGATACATAATTCTCGCATTCAACGCAGAACTTAAGCCGACGGTTCTCTGGCAACTCGATTGCTCCCATGTTCCCGGTTGCGCAAGTCAGAGCGGCATTCCAGCCGAGTCTGCGTTTGCGCGAGGAGAATTTATGGTGACATTGCTAAAGCAAAGTTTGGCTCTTTTACTGGTCGCTTCAACTATGTTAGCTACCGCTCCTGCAGGATTCGCCTACCCGGCAAATGAACCTGCGGCATCGACTCCGGTTCAAACCGCGCCGCAAACGCCCGAGCAATTGCAGCAACTGGTGGCGCCAATCGCGCTCTATCCGGACGCCTTGGTGGCACAGATATTGGCAGTCGCTACCTATCCCGACCAAGTTGTGGAGGCAGACCGATGGATGCAGCAGCATCCCGATCTGAAGGGAAAACAACTCGGTGACGAAATAGACAAGCAGCCTTGGGATCCTAGCGTGAAGTCTCTCGTCGAGTTTCCTTCGGTGTTAGCGAACATGGACAAGAATCTCTCCTGGACCTCGTCACTCGGCGATGCTTACGTCAACCAAGAGCAGGACGTGATGAACGCGGTTCAGATAATGCGCGATCGTGCGGAAAAGGCCGGGAACTTGAAGAGCACGTCGCAGGAAAAGGTGACCCACGAGGGACAGACAATTGTGGTCGAGCCCGCCGACCCGGAGGTTGTTTACGTTCCGGAATATGATCCTTGGCTCGTGTACGGCGCACCGATTGGGATCTGGCCAGGCTGGTATTCGTATCCGGGTTTGTTTCTTGCGGGCCCGGGAATTGGGTTTGGCTTCGGCTTTGGAGTGGGCTTCTTTGGCGGATTTGGCTGGGGATGGCACCACTGGGGCTACGACTGGCATCACCACGGGATCGTTTACAACCACAACACGTACATCTCCCATAGCAGAGTCTTCGTCAATCGCAACGACTTCAATCGTGCCGGCGGATTTCATGGCGGACTGCCCGGGAGAGGATTTGGCGGAGCCTCACACGGGTTTGCTGGGCATAACCAGGGCGGTGTGCACTCCGGCGCTTTCAGCGGTTTTAATCACGGCGGTGTCGCGAGGTCGAACTCCTTCGGCGGGCGGTCGAGCTTCGGCGGAGGTTTCCACGGTGGCGGCGGGTTTCATGGGGGCGGAGGCTTCCATGGCGGCGGTCACAGGTAGTTCGCGTTCATCACAGTCTTGAAAGTTGCCTAACAACACCATATAGGGAGAGCAAATTTATGCGGCATGTTACGGTTCACAAGTTTGATGCATCTCAGAGACTCCGGCTTAAGGCAACACGTGCCGTCAGCGCGGTGTTACTGGCCATAGCCTTAGTTCCTTTCTCGCTCGCGCAGGAATCAACACAGGAACATTTTACCTCCGCGGAAGCCGCAGGTCACGCGCTCTTCGTCGCCGTTCGGAGTGACAACGATCAGGCCCTGGTGCAGATTCTTGGGGGCGGCACAGAGCTGGTTTCAACTGACGATAGGGCCGAAGACAAACTCGAGCGCGAGCAATTCGCCAAGAAATATGAAGAAATGCATCGCGTCGTGCGCGAACCGGATGGCACCACTGTTCTGTATGTCGGCGCCGAGAACTGGCCGTTCCCTATTCCCCTGGCTTCGAAAGCTGGAGCGTGGTATTTCGATGCTGCGGCTGGCAAGGAGGAGATCCTGTTTCGTCGAATCGGAGAAAACGAAGCAACCGCAATCGAAGCCTGTCACGCGCTGGTTCTCAGCAGGCGAGGCCAGCCAGCCATGACAACAGCCGATGAGCCCGTCATTCAATATGCCCAGAATTTTGTTGCTTCGCATCGAATGAATGGCAGCGAAGGTCCCGCGAGCAAGAAAGCACCGTCAGGTCCGTTCCATGGGTACTACTTCCGAATGCTGAGCGGACAACCGAAGAGTGGCGCTAATGCAGGATCCAGCTTCGTAGCATATCCAGCGGAGTACCGATCGTCAGGCGTGATGACGTTCGTCGTCACCCAGGACAACGTTGTATACGAGAAAGATCTCGGACCTGATACTGCGAAACTGGCCAAGAAAACGAGCGTCAGCCCTCCCTTTTCGAGTTGGCATCCGGTGGAGTGACAATCAGTCCGAGCAGTGACGCGATGCCGGACGACCGCCATGCATCAAGAAATAAGATCCACGTCGATGACGACTGTCTTGCTGGTCACGATTGCATGGCAATGTCGCAAGGTCTAGCAACAGCGCAGTCGTCATCTATCCAACGAGAAGCGCCGTCCGCTCCTTCAATCACGGCGCTGGATGGATCCGGAGCCAGCCCGTCATCGATCGTGAAGCACGGGCTCTTAAATCAGGAAGAGACTACTCTGTGTAGCCTAAGCGTGCCAAACACTGTCCCCAACCTTCGCCGGAAGGTGACGGAACAACTCCCACTGGGACGCACGTGTCCTATGCCTCCTTGTCTGATCGCTGCAAGTTCAGACTCTTTCTGAGAACTACCTATTCGCCTTACACCTTCGCGTCAGCAGGTTTTGAGGCGACTGAGGCTCAGGCCAGTGGCCACATTATGGCGTGGGTATGCAAGGTTGGGGTAAGCGATTCGGTGCGACTCTGGCGAACACAGAATCGCGCAGATTCATCCAGGGGTATGCTTTGTCTACAATCTTGCATCACGATCCTCGATATTTCCCCTCGCCCAAGAAAGGGCTCTTCCCGCGGGCATGGTATTCCGCAACCAGGGTGGTGATTACGAGGAACGACCGCGGCGAGAGTACGTTCAACACGTCCGAGTTTCTAGGTGCGCTGCTCACCAGTGCGGTACAAAATACTTACTACCCAAGGCAGGATCGGACGTTCGGGGATACGATGGATCGTTTTAGCGGTGCTCTGAGCTCGGATGTGATCGGGAATCTTCTGCGCGAATTCACGCCCGACATGAAGCGGCTTTTCCGCAAGCATGCTCCGAAGAAAGTCCTGAGGATCGAACAGAAGCTACCTATCCGACGATAAACTTTAGGCTTATCGAACAAGGGGCTTCTATCAGGATTGCATTTCACAACCAGAAGGGTGGCGGCGTCGTTGAACCCAACATCCCGAGAGAAAGCTTCTATTAAAAAGCGCGCGGCGACCTGAGAACCCGAAATTGCACTATCGGAGCTCGATTTAAATACAATATCTTCCGGTGCCGTCGCACCACTACGCCGTGGATAGATACACCATGACGGGCTGGAAGATTCCGCCTCCCATCCTTCGACAGGTAGTTTGGCGCTACGGGCTCGCGGTTGTTTCCGTTGGAGTCGCGCTGGCGATAGCGCGGCTTTTGGGGAGGGGCTTCGATGTTCGCGGCGCACTCTTCCTTACTGCCGTCGCCCTCACGGCCTGGTTCGGTGGCATGGTGCCAGGCTTGGCTGCCTTGTTGCTTTCACTTCTGAGCCTCGATTATTTTTTCCAGCCGCTGGTTCCTTACGTCGAGCTCGCGGGGATTCGTGTGCCCTATCGTGTCCTCTCCATGACGTTCTTCGCATCAATGGCGCTTACCGTGTGCTGGCTCAGCGCCTCGCGACGGAGAGCGGAGGAGGCGCTGCGGGATAGCGAGCAACGCTGGCGCAGCCTCACCGAAGCGCTGCCGCAGTTGGTGTGGGGGGCCGGTCCGGATGGAGCGTGCGACTATTTCAGCACACAGTGGACGGCCTACACCGGTATCCCGGAGACCGAATTGCTCGGCTGGGCGTGGATGGAGGCGCTGCATCCTGATGATCGCGGTCCTACCCGGCAATTTTGGACAGAGTCTGTGGCCGGGCGACAGCCTTACGACGTGGAATACCGTATTCGCCGTAGCGACGGGACGTACGGCTGGTTTAAAACGCGCGGAACACCCATCCGGGCTAGCGATGGCAGGATCGCGAAATGGTTCGGTACGTGCACTGACATCACCGACCGGAAGCGGGCGGAGCAGGCCCTGAAGGACCAGGAACTGGAACTGCGCCAGGCCCGCGACCTGCTCGAGATCAAGGTCATGGAACGGACAAAAGAATTGCGGCGCAGCGAAGCTTATTTAGCGGAAGCGCAGAAGCTGAGCAAGACGGGTAGTTTCGGCTGGAATGTTTTCGGCGGTGAAATCTACTGGTCGGAAGAAACATTTCGCATTTTTGAATACAGCCCTGAAACAAAACCTGGTCTTGAGCTGGTTCTGGAACGAACCCATCCGGAGGACAGAGTTCGCGTTCAACAGGTAATCGATCGCGCATCTCAAAACGCTAAGGATTTTGATGTAGAACACCGGTTGCTTACGCCCGATGGATCGGTCAAACATGTCCGCGTTGTGGGGCATCTTCTGAAGACAGGTCAACCGGGCAAAACCGAATTGGTCGGAGCGATCACCGACATTACCGAACGCAAACGCGCGGAAACCGCTCTGCGGCAGACCGAGGCATACTTGGAGGAAGCGCAAAGGCTGACCCACACAGGCAGTTGGGCCTGGAACGTAGCGCGCAGAGAGAACGTCCACTGGTCGCAGGAACAGTATCGGTTGTTTGGGCTCGATCCAGAAAGCAATTCTCCCTCCTTCGATACAGCTTATCAGCGTATTCATCCCGAGGACCGGGCTACTTTCGATAAAGTGGTCGAACGAGCGATTCGTGAGAGATCAGATTTCGAGGTTGACTTCCGCACCGTTCTCCCAGACGGCTCGACCAAATACCTCCGCTCGGTCGGTCATCCTGTTTTCAGCGCTTCCGGCGAATTGGTCGAATTCGTGGGTACGGGCATAGACATCACCGAACGAAGGCAGGCAGAGAACGAGCGCGAAAGGCTACGACAGGTACAGGCCGATCTGGCACACATTAACCGGGCGACGACGATTGGGGAATTGACTGCATCGCTGGCGCACGAGATCAATCAGCCGATCGCGGCCGCGGTGACCGATGCCAGAACTTGCTTGCGGTGGCTGGCGCGCGAGCAGCCAGACATAGGAGAGGCTCGTGAGACGGCAGCGCGGATGGTCAAAGCTGTAACGCGCGCGTCTGACATCATCAGCCGGCTTCGACGGCTATTCAAGAAGGGTACGCCACAAACCAACCTGGTGGAGGTGAGCGAAGTTATCCAGGAGATGGTTGTCTTGTTGCGCAGCGAAGCGTCCAGATATTCCGTTTCAATTCTTACCGAATTGTCGGCGGACTTACCGCAGGTCATGGCTGACCGAGTGCAATTGCAGCAAGTCCTTATGAATCTCATGCTTAACGGTATCGAAGCAATGCAAGGTTCAGAGAGCGGGGGCCAACTTACAATCAAATCGCTGTGGGCCGAAGGTGGTCAGGTGTTGATTTCGGTTACCGACACGGGCGTGGGACTTCCTCCCGAGCAGATTGACCAGATCTTTAATGCGTTCTTCAGCACCAAGGCTCAAGGCACCGGCATGGGGCTCTCAATCAGCCGGTCGATCGTCGAGTCTCACGGCGGCCGCCTGTGGGCCACATCCGACTCCGGGCGTGGTGCCACTTTTAACTTCACACTTCCCGCTGCAGAGGCGCATGAATGACCCCGGCCGAAGTACCCACGGTCATCATCGTCGACGATGATCCCCTGGTACGCGCGTCGATACAGGGCATGCTGAAGTCAGTTGGCTTGCGATCCGAGGCCTTCGCGACCCCGCAGGAATTTCTTCATAGCAAGCATTCTGATGGTCCGAGTTGCCTGATTCTTGACGTGCGGCTTCCTGGACTCAGCGGCCTCGATTTTCAGCGAGAATTGGCGGATACGGGTTTCCAGATTCCCATCATCTTTATTACCGGCTATGGAGACATTCCGATGTCGGTGAAGGCGATGAAGTCTGGCGCCGTGGAATTTCTAACCAAGCCGTTTCGCGATCAAGATCTTCTGGACGCAATTCAGCAAGCTCTCGATCGCGATCGTGCCATGCGTAAACAGCGGAGCCTGACTGCGGAATTGCGAAACCGCTACGAAACGTTGACTGCACGCGAGCGCGAAGTCATGGGACTAGTAGTCTCCGGCATGCTCAACAAGCAGATCGCTGCACAGCTGGGGACGAGCGAGATCACTATAAAGGTGCATCGCGGTCAGGTGATGCATAAGATGCAGGCTGACTCTCTGGCTGACCTGGTGAGGATGGGGGAAAAGCTCACTCCTTCCCCCGGCCAGCCTGGACCTCCGCGAGTTCCGTCGGCATCCAAGAGAACCTCTCGGTAAATCGTCTGCTGCAGGCAGGCGAAAACCTTTCAACTCCCTCTCAATACGGCCGTATGAACTGGCCTATACCAAGGCATAATTGCGCCGTCTTCGCGGGCGCGATAGATTTTGCAGTATGGCGAGCGAGCAAAAGGTCAAAATGGTTGTCATCGTCGATGACGATGAATCGATGCGCAACGCGCTTCGAGGCCTCATGAAGGAAGTTGGCCTGGCGGCGCGGGCCTTCGCTTCTGCGGAAGAATTTCTGGACTTCGGTCACCCGCAGCAGATTGGATGTGTGATTGCCGATATCCGCATGCCGGGAATGTCAGGCCTGGAGCTGCAAGCCAGACTGAAGGCACAGCATTGCAACATTCCCATCATTTTTATCACCGGGCATGGCGATGAAAAGATGCGGCTGCAGGCCTTGCGTGCAGGCGCGGTGGAATTCCTGTCGAAGCCATTCGACGATGAAATCCTGCTCGAGAGTGTTCGTGCGGCAATGAACAACTGAAAGCCAGCAGATTTAGCTCAACAAGCCGCCAGGAGGCTCTGTGGAAGCTTTGCAACAAATCGGGTACAGCGACCGGGGCTTGACCGAGCGCAGGTTCGAGCAAATTATCGGGAGCAGTCCCGCCTTGGAGAGTGTACTCGCACAAGTTGAACGCGTAGCACCGACGGACTCGACGGTTCTAATTCTTGGAGAGACGGGTACAGGTAAGGAACTCATCGCAAAAGCTGTTCACAACGTCAGTGCGCGCTGTGGAAGGCCATTCGTAAAGCTGAATTGCGCAGCCATTCCGTTTGATCTACTGGAAAGCGAACTCTTCGGTCATGAGAGGGGAGCTTTCACCGGGGCCATTGCTCAGAAGATGGGGCGTTTTGAACTGGCTGATCAAGGAACGCTTTTTCTGGACGAGATCGGCGATATTCCCCTGGCATTGCAACCTAAACTCCTGCGAGTTTTGCAGGAACAGGAGTTCGAGCGACTGGGCAGCGGCCGGACTCACAGAGTAAACGTCCGGCTGGTCGCGGCAACGCACAGAGATCTGCCGGAAATGGTTAATCACAATCAATTCCGTAGTGATCTTTACTACCGTCTTAACGTTTTTCCGATCGAGTTGCCGCCTCTCAGGGAGCGACGCGAGGATATTATGCCGCTCGTCCTGCATTACGTCGAGATCTTTGCCCGGCGCATGGGTAAGCGCATCGATCAGGTTCCTGCGGAGACACTTTCTGCCTTTGAGGCCTATCCGTGGCCTGGGAATGTCCGAGAACTCCAAAACTTGATCGAGCGAGCGATGATCCTCTCGGACAATAACCGGTTCCACAACCCTCTGCCCAAAGTGGTTTCAGCGCGGATCGGTGCAAGGTCTGAGGTTACAACTCTGAAGGATTCTGAGCACGCTTTGATTTTGCGTACGCTGGTAGCCGCCGGGTGGGTCATCGGCGGTGCGACCGGCGCGGCAGCCAAATTGGGGTTAAAGCGCACCACTTTGATTGCCAAGATGAAGAAGCTTGGGATCACGCGCCCAGAGCGGCAAACCGACGTAGAAGTAGTTGACGACCTTCCTTCTCTCTCTGAGCCGGTTACGAGAATCCAGTAACTCCTTTCTCCCACACAAACAAGCTCTCCTTGCTTAGGACAGTCTTCCTCGCCTTCACGAAATTCGGCGATCACTGACTGGTGTTATTGCCTCCGCTCGATCTTTCTCCTGGTGTCGGTGTCATTCCCTTGACACCCCACAAACGCAAGCGGCGAGACTTTGCCATTGGGGCCTAATGCAGCGTTTGTGGCGGCGCGCAAGGTGCTTGTTCTGACTGTTTGGGCTTCGTTCAGAGCAAAAACCGTTCTGGCACGACGGGTGCAATAGCAAAGGAGTAGTTCTTCAAGCAAGAGCTACAGAGGGACCCAGAGATGTGGATCGTTAAATTGGCATTGCGTCGGCCGTACACCTTCGTGGTGATGGCCATTCTGATTCTGGTGATGGGCGGGATTGCGACCTTTCGCACGCCAACCGATATCTTTCCCAACATAGACATTCCGGTGGTCAGCGTGATTTGGAACTACAACGGCCTGGTTCCCAAAGACATGGCAGACCGCATAGTCAGCGTCACCGAACGAAACATGACCACCATCGTCGACAACATTGAACATGTCGAATCGCAGTCGCTGTATGGCATCGCGGTCGTCAAAGTGTTTATGCAACCCAATGCGAGCATCGACCGTGCTGTCGCGCAGATTACGGCTAGTTCGCAAACCCAACTTCGACAATTGCCCGCAGGCACCACTCCACCGCTGATCATCGCTTATAGCGCCTCCAGTGTGCCGGTGATGCAGTTGGCCCTCTCCGGGCAAGGGCTCTCCGAGCAACGGCTCAATGACTATGGGCTTAATTTCATTCGTACCCAGCTGATTACAATTCCCGGAACATCCGTTCCTTATCCATACGGCGGTAAACAACGTCAGGTACAGGTAGATCTGAATCCGGCTGCGCTTCAGTCGAAGGGTCTTTCTGCGTTGGATGTGGTCAATGCCATCACTTTGCAGAATCTGATACTGCCCACGGGCACATCCAAAATCGGAAGCAAGGAATACGACGTTGACATTCCCAATGCGGCGCCACAATCGATCGCGGATTTGAACCGCATTCCTGTCAAAACGGTAGGCAGCACAACGATCTACATGAAGGACGTGGCCTGGGTACGCGATGGCTTCCCTCCACAAACCAACATCGTGCGGGTGAATGGGCAGCGCTCGGTGCTGCTTACGATTCAGAAGGCCGGAGATGCGTCTACCCTCAAAGTGATCTCGGGAATCAAATCTCTGCTCCCTCAGATTGCGACGACCGTTCCGCCGCAGTTGAAGATGGATCCACTGGCGGATCAATCCATTTTTGTGCTGGGTGCGATTAAGGGCGTGATCCGCGAGGCCCTGATTGCCGCGTGCCTGACTGCAGTGATGATTCTTGTCTTTCTGGGAAACTGGCGCAGCACCCTGATCATTGCGACCTCTATCCCGCTAGCAATTCTTACGTCGATCATTGTGCTGAGCTTGATCGGACAGACGATCAACATCATGACTCTCGGTGGGCTCGCGCTTGCGGTCGGGATCCTTGTAGACGATGCGACCGTGGAAGTCGAGAACATTAATCGCAACCGGGAAGCGGAGCCCGACAAGAACCTGGATCAAGTAGTCCTGGATAGCGCTATGCAGATCGCGACACCTGCATTTGTATCCACGCTCTCGATTTGTATTGTGTTCGCGCCTATGTTCCTGCTGTCGGGGGTTGCGCGATATCTGTTCCTGCCTCTCGCTGAGGCCGTTGTGTTTGCCATGCTGGCGTCTTATTTCCTGTCACGGACTATCGTTCCAACCATGGCGAAGTATCTGTTGCGGGGACAAAAAGTGGAGGATCACGCTGCCGGATCGGGCAACGTTTTCGTTCGCCTCCAGCATCGGTTCGAGGCCGGCTTTGAGGCTTTTCGTGAGAGATATCACCGGTTGTTGGAGAGGTGCGTCCAACACCAGTGGGCATTCTTAATCATCTTCTTTGCGGCTTGCTTGGGATCGTTGGCGTTGATAGCGCCGTGGTTGGGGCAGGATTTTTTCCCCCCGGTAGACGCTGGCAGTTTCAAGCTTCATATGCGTGGGCCAACCGGGATGCGCATTGAAGACACGGCATTCTTGTGCGATCAGGTGGAGGAGTCGATCGGGAAACAGATCCCGCCCGCCGAAGTGGCGAGCGTGATCGACAATATCGGCCTGCCCTACAGCGGCATTAATCTGTCGTATAGCAATTCAGCTCCGATCGGTACTTCCGACGCGGACATCCTGGTTACTCTTTCGCCGAAACATCATCCGACCGCCGACTACGTCAACCAGCTGCGCTTGAGTCTGGCCAAGCAATTTCCGGGTGTGATGTTTGCCTTTCTGCCCTCCGATATGGTGACGCAGATCTTGAACTTCGGCCTGCCCGCTCCGATCGACATTCAAGTGATCGGCACCAACCTCGAAGGCAACCGGGCGTGGGCAAGCCAGTTGATGCAAAGAATCAAGTATGTGCCGGGCACGGCTGACCTTCGAATCCAACAGCCCTTCGATGAGCCGTACATGCACCTGAGAATCGAGCGCACAAAAGCCCAGGAACTCGGCTTCTCGGCGCACGACATCGCTCAAAATCTTCTGGTTTCGCTGAGCGGCAGTTTCCAGACTTCACCAACGTTCTGGCTTGACCCGAAAAACGGAGTGAGTTATTCCATCGCGACGCAAACTCCGCAGTATCACGCGGCAACGCTGCAGGACTTGGTGAACACGCCGGTGACAGGCAGCAACCCTTCGGCGCCTTCGTCCATAATGGCCAGCCTGGTTTCTACCCAACGGGGAGCTGGCATGGCGGTCGTGTCGCACTACAACGTTGCACCGGTGATCGACATCTTCGGCTCCGTGCAAGGGCGCGATTTGGGCGGAGTCTCTCGCGACATTAACAAGGCGATCGATTCGACGCGCAGCCAATTGCCGCGCGGATCGCGAGTCGTGATTCGCGGCCAGGTGCAGACTATGAGGTCGTCCTACACCGGACTGCTGCTGGGTCTCGTGTTCGCCATCATGCTGGACTACCTACTGATCGTGGTGAATTTTCAGTCGTGGCTTGACCCCTTCATCATGATCTCGGCCCTGCCCGCGGCCTTGGCGGGAATTGCCTGGTTCCTGTTCATCACTCACACCACTTTGAGCGTGCCCGCGCTGATGGGAACGATCATGTGCATGGGCGTCGCCACAGCAAACAGCGTCCTGGTCGTGAGCTTCGCCACGGAGCAGATGGCGGAAGGAAAAGATGCGATCACGGCTGCGCTGCAGGCGGGCTTTACGCGCTTCCGGCCGGTGCTGATGACTGCTCTGGCAATGATTATCGGCATGGTGCCGATGGCGCTGGGGCTAGGAGACGGCGGTGAGCAAAATGCTCCATTGGGACGGGCCGTGATTGGAGGGCTGATTTTTGCAACCGTTTCCACACTGCTCTTCGTTCCTACGTTCTTCAGCGTACTGCATGGCTACAAACAGAAACAAGCATTGCTCAAAGAGCAAACGCTCGATGGAAAGCTTGGTGAATCAATATGACCCAAATCGAACTTGATGAACAGGTCGCGAGGCTGAAGAACGCTCTCCGACCTACGAATCCACGAAAATTGTTGCGACGCTGGCTGATCCCTGCCCTTACGGCGCTGGCTGCGGTCTTAATTTTAATTCTCGGAATCCGCTCTCGAGTGCGAGCCGAGACCACGCTCCGGGCCGTGACGGATCAGATGGCCGTGACCTCGGTTTCCGTTGTGGCGCCCAAGCACACCGCCCCCGCCACGGAGATCATTCTGCCCGGCAACATGCAGCCATTCATATCGTCGCCTATTTATGCCCGGACCGATGGCTATCTGAAGAAATGGTACTTCGATATTGGGGCGCATGTGAAGGCAGGAGAATTGCTCGCCATCATTCAGACTCCGGAGGTCGACGAGCAGTTGGCCCAGGCGCGTAGCACTCTGAATACTGCGGAGGCCAACCTCGAACTCGCTCAGATCACCAGGGATCGGTACCAGTCGCTCTTGAAAGAGCATGCGGTCGCCCAGCAAGACGTCGACAACGCTGTCGGCACATACACGGCGAACAAAGCGATCGTGGATGCGGACATGGCGAATGTTCGCCACTACGAGGCCCTTGTGTCCTTCGAGAAGGTATACGCGCCGTTCGACGGTGTGATCACGACGCGTAACACGGACATTGGCGACCTAATCAATTCCGGCAGCAATACAGCTCCCAGGACGGACCTCTTTGACATTGCCCAGGCTCGCATCTTGCGCGTGTACGTGAATGTTCCCGAGGAATACTCGCAAGGTATCAAGCCGGGTCAGACCGCAGCGGAGGTTGCTCTTGCCGAGTTTCCAGGTAAGAGGTTCCCGGGAAAACTGGTACGCACCTCCGAGGCCATCAACGCAACCACGCGCACGCTGCTGGTGGAGGTCGATCTTGATAATCCCAGCGGCAATCTACTCTCTGGTTCGTACTCGGAAGTACACTTGAAGATTCCCGCGCAGAATTCGACCTATCTCTTCCCGGTCAGCGCTCTGATCTTCAGATCCGATAAGTTGCAGGTTGGTGTGGTGAGAAGCGGAAGAGTTGCCCTCACTGACGTTACTCCTGGTCACGATTTCGGGGACCAGATCGAGATCGTTGCCGGTCTCAAAGCGGACGACCAGGTGATTTTGAACCCGCCCGATTCTCTCGTGTCCGGACAAGACGTAACAATCGTACAAGCAGCACTGCCGGGGGATCCCCAATGACTCGTTTAATTCAAATGATCACTCGCACGCGGCATGGGATTTGTGCGGTTCTGATTCTTGCCGGAGCGCTGCCGTTCACCGGTTGTGCAGTGGGGCCTAAGTACAAGAGGCCGGCAGTGCCGACTCCACCAGCGTACAAGGAGATGGGGAACTGGAAAACCGCGCAGCCGAACGACCAGAACCTTGGCGGAAACTGGTGGGAGATCTTTAAGGATGCACAGCTGAATACTTGGGAGCAGCAGATCAACGTTTCGAACCAGAATTTGAAAGCTGCCTTGGCGCAGTACCAGCAATCACGAGCGGCTCTGCGCTATGCGCGTGCGGATTACTATCCGACCGTGACAGCCGCTCCCGGAGCAACGCGCGAGATGTATTCCAACAACCGCCCACCGCAAAGTTCCAATCTGGACGGTATCACGTTCAATGATTTCACGGAGCCGGTTAACTTTTCATACCAGGTCAATGCGTGGGGAAGAGTAAGCCGCAATGTGGAGTCTTATCGAGAGCAAGCGCAGGCGAGTGCCGCTGATCTGGCGGTGGTGAACCTGAGCACGCATGCGGCTCTGGCGATCGATTACTTTGCGGCACGAAGTTTGGACGCCGAGGAAAAATTGCTGCAGGACACAGTTGCGCAGTATGAACAGGCATTCCAGCTAAATGAAGACCGCTACCAGGGCGGGCTTGCGTCTGAAGTGGAAGTGGAGCAAGCCCGCACCATATTGGAGACCACGCGAGCCCAAATGGTGGATGTCGGCGTGGCCCGCGCCCAATACGAGCACGCAGTAGCGGTGTTGGTCGGCAAGCCACCGGCAGATTTCACCCTGCCACCATTGCCGCTCACTACCCCGCCACCATCAATTCCGGTCGGCGTCCCCTCGACCTTGCTGGAAAGGCGGCCCGACATTGCCGCTGCGGAGCGCCGCGTAGCCTCCGCGAACGCTCAGGTTGGACTGGCCAAGACCGCCTACTATCCCTTGGTGAACATCGCGGGCTCGGGCGGATTCGAAAGCGGAACCCTCACAACTCTGCTCCAGGGACCAAGCGGTTTCTGGGCGGTGGGATCTTCTGCTGTGGTGACCCTCTTCGATGTCGGCCGGCGACGCGCCGTAAACGACCAAGCGAAGGCTAGCTATGACACCTCGGTTGCGTCCTATCGCGAAACCGTGCTGACAGCCTTTCAACAAGTGGAAGACAACCTGGCCGCCCTGCGCATCCTGGAGCAGGAAGCAGGAGTCCAGGCGACGGCGGTCGAAGCTGCGCAACGATCTCTCAGCCTCTCCAGTACGCGCTACGAAGGCGGAGTCACCAGCTATCTCGAAGTCATCACCGCTCAGAATGCCGCCCTGGCAGACGAGGTTACAGCCGTCAATATTCTAGGCCGACGCATGGCGAACGCGGTGCTGTTGATTGAGGCTCTGGGCGGCGGGTGGGACAGCGCCGGCTTGCCACAGCGCCCCGAATGCTGTGGAAAGCTGGCGAGCAGTTCCAACTGATCTTTATTAGAAATCGTACGTAAAGCGACGGCAAGAGAATTGCTCATCTTTGGATGGGAACATCCTACAGGAGGAATCGCAATGAGGATGAAACTGCAAATTGCCTTTGTACCCGCCATCGTCTGCGTGTTTCTATCGATCGCTTCTGGTGTTAACGTTGAAGCGCAGGATGCCCATTTTCATAATGCTCCAGCCTCCAGCGCTCAAGAAAGGAATCCTGAGACAGGACAGCATGCCGCAATTGTGGAATATTGAGTTCCTTGGCGCACAAGTTGTGCCAGGTCAAACGGTACGCTTGCGGGGCGAGTTCACGGACGCGAATTGTTATCTCGGTTATCGCACGCACGCGTACGATCACGCGTTCTGCGCCAAGCTGTGTGTTGCAGCCGGGAGTTCTTTGGTATTTGTCTCCGATGAGCAAAGCAAGGTCTATGTCGTTTTGACAAGCAAGAACGGAATACGGCTTCCCAAAGACGTTCTCGATCAAATCGGCGTCCCTGGCGTCGTGGTCTCGGGCAGATTGGTCGAAGGTGACGGAGTTCGGGCGCTCGCGGTGGATAGCCTCGATCGTTAGAAGCTGGCATGAGAAGAATCTGAAGGAAGGAATTTGGAGGAGAAACCATGAACAGGAAAGAACTTTCTGCAAGTCAGGCCGGGCAGGTTTCGCTCGGCAAAGAGGTCTCGGTGAATCGTCTTGGCTTTGGGGCGATGCGCTTAACCGGTGAAGGCATCTGGGGGCCGCCGAAGGATCGGGCAAGCGCGGTCGCGGTCTTGCGTCGAGCCGTCGAGTTAGGTGTGCAGTTCATCGACACCGCGGATTCCTATGGGCCCAACGTAAGCGAGGAACTGATCGCGGAAGCCTTGTTTCCATATCCGGCCGGGGTTGTGATTGCGACCAAAGGGGGATGGAACCGCCCCGGACCAAATCAGTGGACGCACGATGCAACTCCCCAGCACCTTCGCAACGCCGTGGAGGGCAGTCTGAAAAGACTGCGACTGGAGCGTATCGACGTCTATCAGTTGCACATTCCGGATCCCGTCGTGTCCTTTGATCTATCGGTTGAGACCTTGGCGCAACTGAGAGAGGAAGGCAAGATCCGCAACGTCGCACTGTCGAACGTCACGCAAGAACACATCGAACGGGCTCGCAAAATAGTTCCCATTGTTTCCGTGCAAAACCGTTACAGCTTCGCGGACCGTGAATGGGACTACGTTGTCGACTATTGTGAGCGTAACGGAATCGTATTCATCCCTTGGTTCCCCTTGGGAGCAGGCAGGATCGCCGGTGAGATTCTTCACCAAATCGCGGAAGTGCACCATGCCAGCCCAACGCAGGTGGCGCTTGCCTGGCTGCTATGGCGATCGCCAATGATGCTGCCGATCCCGGGAACTTCATCGATCGAACATCTTGAGCAGAATATCGGAGCCGCCAGCCTGCGCTTAAGCGAAGATGAATGCGAGAAGCTATCCGGCGTTCCTGAACTCGCTGGCTCGCGCTAACGACAAGGATGAGGATGGGCCTTGCTGACGCAGGGATGGGTGGGTTCAGCAGCGAACTTCGTTAATGCCTGTTCGAACGCACGCGCCCGACGATTGGCTCGTCTCTCACGACTTCTCGTAATTCCACTCCGATAAGGCAGGCATCAGCGGTCCAACTCTGTGCTGCCGCGGATCACACGATTTTCTGCGAGCAGCCGCTGGGGCTTCCGGATGAGCCGGAGGGATATGGTCGGCGGACATAATGGCGTCCTCGTAAACTCCGTCGCGATAAAACCTATGGTACGAGATTAGAATATTCCTATAAATAATTTAAAATAATAGACATATTGGTGGAGGCGGCGGGAGTCGAACTAATCAGCGTGTTGATACTGCGTAAGTTATTGATTCTCTGAACTGCCACTACGGCTAAAAAGGCCCAATTGCCCAATCCATTGTACGTTTATTGTACGAAAATGCTTTTCGCTCTGGAGTCTGAAGATTTGTCAGCCTTACCCAACCCCCCAGGGAGCGCGAGCGAATAGGGCACCGCGACTCCTACCGCTTCTCTTTTCAAATTGCACTTCGTCGTCCGCTCAGTAAGTTAATGACCAGAACGACCAATCCCACCACGAGTAGCAGGTGGATTAGGCCTCCGCCGATATGCAAACTGAAACCAAGGAGCCACAAAATCAGAAGGACAACGAAAACGGTCCAAAGCATGTCAAACCTCCTGTGCTCATTTGCGAGCACCTGAATTTGGAACTGGCCGCGGGTGAGCCCGGAGTGCACATTCCACGACTGGAGTCATGTCTGATTGTTAGGTAAACATGCCGTCCGGTATTGATAAGAAACTGCCCCCTCAGTCACTAAACTACATTCGCTCAATTGCTTCTGCATTGCTGCGCAGAATTGCTCACTCCGCGACCATCACTGAGCCGACGATAAGGTTGCCCCGGCTAGCGTGAGCACTTGTGAGCAGACTCGCCAAGGCGCTGAATGGCATAATTCAAGAACTCTGAACTAGAGAGTTGTTTGTGTTCTCCTGCGACCGCGCCTGGGAGGATGTATGTGGGCCCTTTCAAAGAACTCCAAGCAAATGGCACTTGAGCATTCGCAAATGCAATCGGTGATTCTACAACGCACCGCCGAGCTGCAGAACCTTTCCCAGCGGCTTCTGAAGGTACAGGATGAGGAGAGACGCAAGTTGTCTCGTGACTTGCACGACAGCGCGGGCCAAACGTTGGCGGCGCTAAGAATCAGTATTTCGCTCTTGGAGCAAAAATGGAAGGAAGAGCCGTCCAAAATGGCACTTTTCTCAGACGCTTCAAAATTGGCTGATCAGGCAATCGAGGAAATACGGACCATGTCGTACCTGCTGCATCCACCACTGTTGGATGAGGTCGGCTTCGCTTGCGCGGCGGAGTGGTACATCCAGGGCTTTGCCAAGCGAAGTGGAGTGAATGTAAGCCTGGACATTGCTACCGATCTTCCGCGGTTGCCTATGAGCATAGAGGTTGCTCTTTTCCGTGTCCTGCAAGAGAGCTTGACGAACGTGCATCGGCACTCGGGTGCTACGAAGGTTACGGTCTGCTTTCGGCGCCAGTTCGAACAGATCATTCTAGAAGTACGAGATAACGGATGCGGCATACCGGCGGAGCGTCTGGTTCGACTTCGTGAAGCTAGCGCTGAGACCGGAGTTGGTCTGGCCGGAATGCGTGAGCGAATGAACGAACTGAACGGGAAGCTGGAAATGGAATCAGATGGTCATGGAACCACCATGCGCGCCATCGTTCCACTCTTTGCGATGAGTCGGCCCGCAGAGAATCAGACGAATAGAGAGGATTGCGCTTCCGGGCAGCTCGGCGCGCTAGAGTCTGCGTCATCGCTCGACCGGAAATAACGAGACTCTGCACCCAAGGAACACAGAATTGCATGTTCTTTGCCCGAAGGAGCCGTCATGAACCATGCCGAGAAGAAGCGGATGCTAAGGTTTTTACAAACCGTTGAGTGCTTGTTTTCTGAGAACATAGCTTTGAAATCTGTGCTGCATTCGCATCGCGTGCCAACGCCCGTGTGGCAGAAGGGATGCGATAAGCTGATAAACGATCCGGAACATTCATCTCATGTAAAATTTCGACACCTCTACGATGAAATTGAGAAAACCCGCGATGAGTCCAAGGCAGTTGCAGCACTTTTACAAGTCCTTCCAAAGCCCAGGACACAGTGGAACTAGCATAACAATTCCGGTAGCGTCTTAACGCGGCAGGGCCGGTTCAGGCAGCCTTTGAATTGGCCCATCTCGCACGTTGAGCGGCTGCGATCCTCTATTGCGTCGCGCTGCTGGAGTCTTCGAAGGACTTGAGCCGAACCGATAGCTGTTTCGATCCTTGGATCAATTTTCCAGCCTCGGCGATCAAAAGGACAGTATTCTTGTTCAGTTCCTCGATCTCGCGTCGCAACAACGACGACTCTTCTTCGATCTTGCGTCGCAACAGCAATGACTCTTCTTCATGTTGCGACCTGGCGATGCCGTGCGTGCTGTTGAGCAGCAAAGGGTGGCCTCCGATGCGGAATTATCAGATTGCACAAGAGACCGACGCCCGGAACTGGGCACGGCGGAGGGATGTGTAAAGGGACTTCTACAGTGTAGCACCCCTCGTGAACCGCCTTTCCGATGTTCATTAATTTTGCCGGTTTCAATCTTTATGGGTTTATTGCAGATACCACAGAGGGAGATGCGACGAGCGGAAGGATGTTTCGCCAGTCACCGACAAAGGGCATTAACGTTTCGCGTGAAGCCGCACCTCTCAACCGATCCTGCTCCTTCTTCAGCAATTGGACTAGACCAGCCAAATTTGCCATTGTTCCCCCTCTCGGGGATTGTACCAGCACGACAACTGCTCGCTAAGATTGATGCCCCTTGAGAGTTCACAAGGCTAGGTGTACATTTTTCGGGCGACCTTAAAGGCGCGACCCCAAGGAGGGATCGTCATGGGATTTCTTGCATGGATTGTGGTTGGACTGATCGCTGGTTGGCTTGCGGGCCGGGTGATGAAGGGCGGCGGCTACGGCGTTCTCGTGGACATCATTCTCGGCATCCTCGGCGGTATTTTGGGCGGCTGGATTTTTGGGATGTTGGGAGTCTGGCCGGGTGGTGGCATGATCGGCTCCATCATTGTGGCCTTTGTTGGCGCTGTGATTTTGGTTTGGATTACCCGCTTACTGAAAAAGGCCTGATCGTTGGAGCAATCGGCGCTTACACTCACCAACTGGTTTGTGAGCGTGGTTAGTTTGGCAGAGTCTGGCTCGGTGGTGTCTGCTTTGAAATAACTGGCAGGCGACGAGTGGGATCGAGCTGATTCAGCTCCATCACGAGAGTTGAAAACTTCTCCACATCCCGCTCGATAGCGATCAGATCGCACAGCTCTTCGAATCGCTGCATTCGCTGCATTGGTTCACCATTCCTCACTACCAACTTGGTTGCGACAGCTCCCACAAGCAGTTGCTACAGCGAAACCATGAGCGAGTCGCCAATTCTCTAGGGCAACCGCTTCCCAAACCCCTCAGGCGATCAGAGCCGAGCTGCAACCCGGTTGCTGTTATCAAGCCCTTGTCCGGTCAATGCGTAAAGGCGATAAATCCAGCATTGCTACTCATTCTCGCAGGTCATTGAATTGAGCTGGCTGCGGTGGAAAATACGCTGTTCGCATTACTTCCCACCAAGCGAATCGTACCGACCACCAGCACAAGAATGACAGCCAATATCACCGCATACTCAGCGATGTCTTGGCCTTCGTTCTTCCGCCACAGCTTGCATAGAAGACGATTCATTTGCCGTTTCCCCGAGGCTCGATTCCCGTTTGACCGTCGAGTTGGACCGTTGGACCACCACGTTGTCTTGTCTCGATAGTGAGAGCAAAGAGAGAAACGTTTCACCATCCTCAATAAGGAGACCGCAAAGCGAGTGAGTCTTCTAATCGGCGCTGAAACCTCGTTCGACTCCTGGGCGGGCCGAAAGGGGTTCTAAAGGAACACAAGCACACGAAGGGCTAGAGCCGGGGGTTTTGTGGAGTATGTCGGATATCCTACGTTTCGGATTTCGTAACAAAAATCTGAGAACGTAATCGCGCGAATGAGAGGGTGACAAACTTCCCATCAGGGGCCACGCACGAAATCATGAAATCCTCCGAAGACAAGACGAAGAAAAAGCCGTACTCTCAGCCAACGCTAATCGAACTAACCCGAGAGCAAGCCATCAAGCTCCTGATAGAACGCAAGAAATGGAGCGAAGAAGAAGCTGCCGAGTTCTTGGATTCGTTCCAAGCGCCCCGACGACAGAATGAGGAGAAACGGAACAAACCTGGATGGAACAAACCTGGACGGAGCAATGCCAGGGATGAAAAGTGGAAACGCTCAGCGTGACCGAGATAGGGGAGGTAAGACCAATACGGCGTCACGAACGAATTGAAATGGAAGTCGAAGTTATAGTTCGCACAGACAGTGCATTGTTACCAGGCCGGACTCATGACATCAGCGAATCCGGGATGTCGGCGATTCTCCCGGTCGAATTACGTGAGGGGCAAGAAGTCGAATTGCAAATTAGACTTCCGAGGGCCGCTGAGACCACGCGTGCGATTGTGCGAAACCGCAATGTCTATCGTCATGGATTTGAATTCGTACAGCCGTTGCACGGGATTTTCGAAGCCGTCACAAGTGCCTGACTTGCGCCGGTGCCTTAACCGGACTTTGCAATAAGGCAAGACCGCCGTTGCTGGATTGACTGCATCGACCGGCCTAGAGCGTTACTCAACTTGCGGTCTGTCGGGCGATCCTTGGCAGTGATCCGCTTATCTTCGACTTCCGTCCAGCGCAGCCCTTTGCGGCGGTCGTTCTTCTGAGATTGGTGATAGTAGCGCCGTTTCTGTGCTGCCCGCATCTGTCGCCAACCTTTGCGATGTTCCTTCCTCCAGCGGAGCTGGCGCTCACGAACAACCTCGGAACTTTCCCCGCCCACGTTATGACTTCGACTTCCGTATGTGTTTCGACGGTTTTTCGCGACGGACAAACGAGAGTCCGCGTTTTAACTCTGCGGTCAAATCTGTATCCTCTGTTGCGACATGCACAGGCTTTCCTGATTCTTTCCCGAGCCAAGCGTTGAGTTCTTCCGGTGTCGTTTCAACGTAGCGACCTTGCTTCCGCACGGGCATTCCGTCTGACGCCCATCTCTGGACTACGGACGGCGGCTCGCCTAGAAACGCTGCGATCTGCTGCCAGCCTTTCAATGTGCCCGGTGGGGTCTTTGGCGCTGAGCGTTTCTTGGCACGTTTCTTCATAACATTCTAGGCAAACAACTGCCGTTGCGGCGTTTGCGCTCATTGACTTGGAGAGCAGCCGGGAGATATTGGGACATTACGTAGCCATCCCGACGTTGTGTGCTCGCATCCAAACACCAAATTTTCATCTTCACCAAGGAGGAGCCATGATCGAAAGGAACATTACTTTGCCGGAAATGATTCTTTGGACCGGGACGCGTGTCGCACTTGGCGCGGGCATAGGCATGTTGATTTCAAGGCGACTTAGCAAGGACGCTATGAAGGCGGCTGGATTAGCTCTGACGGTCGTAGGAGGGTTTACGACGATTCCACTGGCGATCTCCATCATGGGTAAGAAAAACTTGACCCGGCCTGAAATCCGGTCAGTCGCTTAGCCTCGCACACTCGTCTCAAGGATTCACGGGAGACAGCCAATAACGCACGATCGCGCGTGCTATGCAAGGGCCGTGTTCAGATTCTCAATCGCTTCGTCGATCTCGGCTGTGTTCTTGTAGCCGACGGTCACGCAATCGACGCCGGCATTCTTGAACGCGAACTTCATTGCCTTCCGCCGGTCCTCCCGGTTGAATGTGCCTTCGCCTATGAGTTTCATGGAGATTACGCCCATTCCTTCTTTGCGAGCTTCCTTCACGTGCTCGACAACTTCAGGGACATTCCCCAGCCCTTGTGTGGCGTAATCCTCAGCGTCCATGCTCTTGCCTTTGTGATTCATCCGGATCATTGCGACGTCGAGCCATTTATTTCCAGGGACGCGTCGCAGGGCGGGCAAGCCGTGCACCGACGCGCCGTGACTCACCACAACCTTCTTCGATTCGGCTTCCAAAATTGCGTCCTGCCAGTGGCGGGTGTCGGTTGGCCATGTCCCGACATGTTGCCAGTGCAGTAGCATGATGTCGAAATATTCCGTGTGCGCCAGCTTGCGCAACCCGTCGAATTTCTGCTGCGGATTCTCGCCATCACGAGTGGTCACCTTGGACATCAGCTGGTAACTCTCCCGCGGAATGCCGTTCAGTGCGATGCCCAGCATCTTGTGCATTTCAGTATAAGACTCGGCGGTCTCGAAGAAGCGAATGCCGCGATCATAGGCGTAGCGCACAAGCCGCGTGAACCCGTCCTGTCCGAGATCGCGCTGCACCTGGCCGCTAAAGCTCCCTGTGCCAAAAGCCAGCCGCGTTACTTTTACTCCAGATCTTCCGAGCGTTACGAAGTCAGTTGCTGTCTGGCGCTGTGCAATCAGCGGAAGAGTTCCGGTGACCGCAAGCGTTCCGGCTGCAAGTCCGGTTTTCAGGAATTCACGCCTGGTGAAATTGGACATTGGCTCCTCCACATTCCCGGATAAGCAAAATGTTAGCAGAACTTCTGAGTAGATCCTCGGGGATATACTGGAAATGTCTTCTGACTCTCCGCTGTCCCGATGGATACCGAAGTGTCGACAGCGGATATTTGGCGAAATCACGTTTACACTCGTTGACCCAATGAGTGTTATGGCGATTTTGGAACAATTGCTGCCCTCTGCTCTACTTCGTGCGCCGCGAAAGGGTCCGTAATACCGTAACATTTCGTGAACTGGTGGTTTGCTTGGAGAATTAAGTCTCCCCTTCTACCTCGGGATTGAGCGTCTTCAGAGTGTCCACCTGACCGGGCCGATTTATCCGTCAGTCTCGTATGATTGTCATCTCGTCGCCGGAGGTCTCATGAAACTCTTCGTTTCTATCAGCCTCTTCCTTCTCACTACGTCGTTGACAGTTCAGGTCAAACACCCGCCGACTGTCGCACAATGTCAAGCCAACCAGCGGCTCTGGTTGTCGAAGGTTGAAGCGAGTTATGACGCAGACGCAGACTACCTTCCCGGTTGGGATACCATCAGCCAGTGGGCAGGTGAAATGGAAGAATCCGAGACGGCCGACCCTAAGAACCACGCTGCCTACGACAATCTCAGAGCAGAGATTCTAGCGTTTAAGTCCATGCGACAGGTACACTTCATCGTTCGTCACGACCTTTACGACCATTTCATTGAGGAAGACACAGCAGGGAAGCGATGACTGATGAACAAGCAAAAAACGATCATTCAAGAACCTTCAGATAATCCGCAAACTCATCTAATGGTTGGCGAAAACGGCGTTAGCGCTCAAAACCCCCGTGCAGAGTCAATGAGTGAAATGGGGATTTTTCACCAATTGACCCGCCGAAGTGATCTATTCTTAGGAAGACATGAGTGGCGATTTAGGATGAAGAGCCGACTGTTGCTGCTTTCATGGCTTATGCTGAGCGTCTTCCTGTACGGCCAGCAGGTCGCACAAATCGACCTCGTTGCGCACCAGATACCCAAGCAAGTCACCAGCGCCAATTCGGACACGGCACTCGCTGGTTGTGAATCTCCGTCTTACAAGCATTCGGATGGTGCCATCCTCGAGACTGATGGGCGGCCAAAGCTAACGCTGGAAGTGGCACTTGCAAAGCAAATTGTTCACCAGGGCGCAACCGTCGATGCACAAGTGCTAATGCGTAATATTGGTTCCGAAGCTGCTGTGATCCCGTGGAGTGTTGACCCTGAGATTCGCAGACATTCGCCTGATGCGGTTCAGCATGAGTACGAACTGGGATGGTTTGAACTGGAATTGGTAGCCAAGAACAGACGCGGAGTCCCGCTTGAGTCGGAATCCCAAACTTTCTTTCTTGGCAGTTCTGAGTCGAACCCGCAAAGCAAGCTGCGCTTGGATCCCGGTCAGTGGGTCACGGCGAAGATTAGATTCGCCATTGATGAAAAGCGAAACCTATCAGTATTGTTGCCGATTAAACCGGGGAAGGCTGAGGTTAGCGCACATTGGCGGCAAGCACGCTACACTTGGCATCGAGATGGCTGCACGGTAGAGACTGGATACTTCAGTTACGACTACCAAGAGGATGCGCTTCCCATAAGTATCGAAATCCTGAAGTAAACCTGCCCCAGAATCTCGCTCAATCGTCAACTGTCGAGAACAGGCCATAGCGCTCATCGAGGGTTTTGAGCGTAATGGCGATGTTTCGCCATTTGAGACAACCCCGTAGCGGTGGCGGCTCGGATAACTTCAGGTTTGCCGACGATACGCCTAGAACCATACTGGTTTGATATTCCCTTTTCCAAACAAGACGCGCTAAAACAAACTGTTGGCATCACCCGAGCTTGCATTTCCTCGCAATCTCCCTACAGGGTTCCCAGAAAGGCAGATAGGTCGTTTTTATCCTTGTCCGACAGATGCAAGTTGAAACGCGTGTCGTAGAAATTCACGACATCCATGAGGGTGGCTGCCGAACCATTGTGGAAATAGGGTGCGCGTCCGGCCAGGCCGCGAAGAATCGGTCCTTTGATCTTGCCGACGTGATCGAACCGGCCATCGATCAATGCCTGGCCGAGGTCGGTTGTAGTTTTGCAATCGTCGGTCGCCAGGCCCGTGCTCGCGTCCTTTCGGCACACGGTGATCTCTGGGAGGTAGCTCACATCCAAGCCACCTAGGTTGACGGAGCGGTTGGTCGGGCTGGGGTCGCCGGTTCCAATGTTCAACGGCGTGGGGAATGAGTGGTTGCCAACGTTCGGTGTGTCGTGGCAGGTGCCGCAGGTTCCCTGAAGCGTCGGAATGCCGCCAGCAACCAGGCCACCCGCTGCCACGTCGTCGTTGATGCCGGCGACGCCGCTGATGAGAATTGGCAGGGAGTTGAAGATCTGCTCACCACGAGCAATGGAGCTCCGCGCGGCGCCCTGATCGTCGTCACTGATCTGCGCCCACTTGTCGTAGAGGTTGAAAATGTTGGATGTAAACTGCCCGTCCCCCGGCATCTCCAGCCCACCCGGTTGTTCGAAAGCGGGAAGTAAAAAGTGGACGCTCGAATTGACCGTGATGAAGAAGGGTTGCATGGAGAGAGCAGTGGGCCCGCCTTTCGCGCCATCGTCGTACAAGTTGCCGGCAAGGTGATCATGGATCTGCGCAGTGAAGAGCTTCGTTTCGAAGTCCACGATCTGCTGCTGTTCCTCGGGGGTTGGCCGCGTCCCGTCCCCTTGAGCGTGGATGACCGTGGCGTCCACCGACTGATGCGCCAGATCGCTGAGCAGCGAAGTTGGGTAATTGCTGAAAACGATTTTGTTCGTGCCGGTGGCCGCCGAAGATTCCCGGCCGTCGAACATGACCGCGCTCAAGAACGGAAGATTCGTGGTCGGCAGCGGCCGCCGGTACATCGAAATGATATCGGTTGCGTTGCAACCGTACGGATTGTAAACGCTAACCACTTGGTAGTCGGCATTTGTGGGCACAGCGATTCCAACGCGAATCAATCCCCTGCTCAACAATAACCTGTAGGTTTCGCGACGTTCTTCTGGCGTGGAGACATCTGCGCTCGGGCAGGTCGCGCCGTCCACCAGCAGGAAAATAGGGTCCGTCCCATTCGAGGCTGCGAAACGCTCCTGAATGTGCAGCGGTGTTACCGACCAGGCGTCGCTGGGTTGATGACACGTGACACAGCGGCGGCCATTGCTGCCCAAGTCCTGGAAGAAAGGATTGGTGGTCGTGTCCGTCGGCCCACTCAGGTTCAGAGTGGCAAATGCCCCATTCGGGTCCTGGAATATCTGAAACCGCGCGATAATCCGACTGGCATTGTCCGCAGTTGCAATTAACCCTCCGGCTCCAAGAAGAAAGACACATACCAAGATCATCGGGCTTCTCTTGCCAACAATCCTGTTCCTGAACCTCTTATTGATGAGTGACCACATACCTTCCTCCTTCCATCGCAAGAATCGATCGGTCAAGCAGATCCGACGGGCTTTCATTCTTGCTCAGGTTATTGGCCAGCGAAAGCCTGGCATGAAACATTGGGGTGCCAATTCACGAACGCACCGTTGGGATTTTTCTTCCATGCCCACACGTGAAGCGTGTAGAACGCCGGGAGCCCGAAGCGATTGGGGCTCTCGAAATAATGAAAGAGCTGCCCCATGAGCTGCGGCGCCCCTTGTCCCGGATGCGCTTTGTCCCAGTCGCTTGCAATCACCAGAAAGTCGGCGCCGATCAGTTGCAGGTGGCCGTCTGGCATCGGCTCGTAAATGACGACCTGAGGACGCGTGGCGTCTACTACGCCGGCAGCCACGAGGGACAAGTTCACGTAATGGAGTCCCATCGCTCCCGCGTCGGGCCCGCTCACGCAGCCGAATAGAAGCGAGTACCCCTCCACCTCGGCCACCGACACGTCCTTGAAGCGCTCGGTATTATCCCGAACAATTTTCAGAAGTGCGCCCTGGGCGGGCGTCAACGGTTGAGGTTGTGCTGTCGCCGCGTGCGCGTGCCCGTTTTGCGCCAGGGCACCACCGGGACAAACACTTATCAGAACGAGAGCCATCATCGAATGTTGGAATTGTGTCGCGAGTCGTCGGATTTTCATGGTGAAAGCCTCCTTTGGTGATTTGAGATTGTTCGCGTCAGCCCAGCCCCCGTTGCGTTAAAATCGTCGCAACTTCCCAGGGCCGAAAATCAACGCCAGTGCTGCCGCTGTTCGCGCATGTTGCTTGGCCCAGGGCTTGAATGTCTTTGAGGAGTTCTGAAACATTTCTTGATAAGTTATTCAGGTGGGTGCTCGGTTGAAATCAAAGCACTTATACGAATTCGACTCTTACCGCCTGGATGCCGTGGAGCGGGTTCTGATGCGCGGTGGCCAGCCCGTCACGCTCCCAGCGAAGGACTTGGAAACCCTCCTCGTCTTGGTGGAGAGGGCAGGCCACATCGTCGAAAAAGAAGAGTTGCTGGAAAAAGTTTGGCCGGGTGTTTTCGTTGAGGAAGGCAATCTCGCGCGGCACATCTTTAACTTACGCCAAGTCTTGGGCGATAGCCCGGATGGACGAAAATACATCGACACCATCCCCAAGAGAGGGTACCGTTTCGTGGCTGCGGTCCGGGAGGACGCAGAACCTGTCGCGTCTCATCCAGCGGCCCCGCAAACCTCTGAACAGGCTCCAACCGCGGTGCCCTTAGGGCAAAAGAGAAGCCTCTGGTTGTGGCTACTAGCCTTGTCGGTCGCGCTAGGCATAGCTCTCGGCGCAACTGGGTTGCGCGAGAAATTGTTTAGAAAATCCGGCGCTGCCACTATTCGTTCGCTCGCTGTATTGCCGCTGGAAAACCTCTCACACGACCCCGAGCAAGAATACTTCGCCGACGGCATGACCGAAGCCCTGACAACGGAATTCGCCCAAATCAGCGCGCTCAAGGTGATCTCGCATACCTCTGTGGTCCAATACAAGGGAACAAGAAAATCACTGCCGCAAATTGCCCAAGAACTGGGTGTCGACGCCGTGGTCGAAGGCGCAGTGGAGCGATCGGGCGACAAGGTGGAAATCACGGTGCAACTGATCCATGCACCGTCGGACCGCCACCTATGGGCTAAGTCCTATGAACGCGACTTGCGCGATATCCTGGCTCTTCAGCACGAGGTCACCCATTCCATCACAGGCGAGATTCAAGCAAAGCTGACATCGCCAGAGGAGATCCGTTTGGGGAGCGCCCGTTCAATTGACTCAGAAGCATACGAAGACTATCTCCGGGGTCGCTTTTCATTAGAGAAACTCGATATGAAAAAAAGTATCGCGTATTTCCAAGAGGCGATTCAAGAAAATCCGAATTATGCCTTAGCTTACGCGGGCCTCGCCAACTCCTATATTTCCTTGGGTCAGCCTTGGGGCGGCGACATGTCCCCAAAGGAGGTCCTCCCGCAAGCGAAAGCGGCAGCCACGAAGGCATTGGAAATTGACGATTCTCTCGGTGAGGCACACTTGGCAATGGCGCGCATTATCCAACTGTATGACTGGGACTGGCCGGCCGTTGAGAAGGAATATAGGAGAGCCCTCGACCTCAACCCCAATGACGCCATGGCCCACGCCTGGTATGGGGAATACCTGCAAGAGATGGGCAGAAATGAGGAAGCCTTTGTGCAGATGCGGCAAGTAATGACCCTCGACCCACTGAACGCTGTCGGTGCGAACGAGCTTGGCTATACCTTCTATACTGCACGCCAGTATGATCAGGCAATGCGTGCTTTTCGGATGGCTTTGGAGTTGGAACCTGATAATGTGAACGCACATGTAGGTCTGGCCTGGGTTTATGAGCAAAAGAAAATCTACCCCGAGGCGATCGCTGAACTGGATAAGAGCGTGCGTCTGAGCAATAGAGATGATCCCTTGGCGAGTCTGGGGCAGGTTTTAGGGGAATCGGGAAGGACGAAGAACGCAGCGAAGCTGCTCGAAGAATTGAAACGCCGGTCGCAACACCACTATGTATCCCCCTGCCTTATTGCCCTGGTGCAGATAGGCCTCGGCGAACGGGATAAGGCAATCGCGTCTCTGGAGCAAGGCTACACCGAGCATGATCAGTGGATGTTATACCTGAAAGTGGACCCGCACGTGGATGACCTGCGCACAGATCCCCGTTTCAAGGATTTGGTTCGAAGGGTTGGGCCTTGAACCGTGATCCCCTTTGGGAAAGAACAGTACTGAAATCGAAGCAAAGACATACTAGACCTTTGAACGAAGAAATTGACTGCTGGGGCGAGTGGTCATCCGATAGCGGGATTGTTGCGCTATCTCGGAATCATTCCTGAAAGACGGGCAAACCGACATGTATGGTCCGCCGCTTTGTCGCAAGCGAAAAATGAAAGTTGACAGGATGGTCTGCGCAAATGTATTCGGCCTTTTATTGGAGCATAAGCTCCTGGCCTTGATGGAATGCGCTGCGCGCTCGTCCTATTTAGTAATGCAGCCTTGGAAGGCTTTTCCGGTTTACAGGTTTCGAGAACGCCGGGTTCGACCGTTGTGTCATTTCATAGTTCGCCAGCAGACCTGGTAGAAAATCATCAACTCGGTAGTAGCCGCTGGTCTGTAGATGTGGGAATCCCTACGATGGCGACGGACGCCGAGCCGCCAAAGTGGGGAGCAAGCTATACTGGTATGGTTCGGGAGGGGAGATTCTGGCCGAGACGAACTCTTCCGGGACGACCACGGCTGAATACATCTTCTTTGGCGGCAGGCGTATTGCCATGAATTCCACCCCGACCTGCTTCTGTATCTCCGCAACCACCTCTCGCGCAGTGATCCGCCGTTCCTGCGCGGTAGTTCCCGCAACGGCGCCATGCACGATCGCCATTAAGATCCAAAAACGAACTATCTTGGTGTTCACTTTCCTCCGCCTCCTTAGTTCACCGCTTTAGCTGCCTAAGACTCAGAGCCTAGTCCGTTGTGGAGCGGGGAAGCAACTTGAAGGCACTGGGTTTGAAGGGTTGATGGGTGACACAATGACGCCAACCAAGTGTCTAGCCGCCACGCGTCCCGCAACCAACGCGCGACAGCGCGTGGGCAGAATCGCACACAGCTGCCGACAGGAAAAGACAATAGTTATTCCACGCTGCGCGAGTCTGACCGCTCCTATTTCACGAACATCAGCCCATGCGGCACTGCGGATCGGAAAACGTAGGCATAGAGCAGCGCGATTAGTCCAACGATGGAGCATAGCGCCACAGAGTGCCAGGCTACAAAACGGAAAATGCTTCCTTCGTTACCCACCTGCTCGGTGGCCGACGTGGCAATCGTGATCGACTGCGCGTCCACCATTTTCCCCATTACTCCTCCGGCGCTGTTGGCTGCGCACATAAGAATCGGATCCACTCCAAGTTGTTGGGAAGTAATTCTCTGCAAACTGCCAAAGAGCGCATTGGAAGAAGTATCGCTACCAGTGAGGGCCACTCCCAACCAGCCCAGGAACGTGCCGAAAAAGGGATACAGCCATCCCGTGCGCGTGAACGCTAAACCCAGCACCGCGTCCAGTCCCGAGTAGCGCGTTACGTATCCTAGGCCTAGCATGAATGAGATGGCAATCATTGCCAGGCGCATTCGAACCAGCGTTCTCCAAAAGGTGACCATCAATTGCGCAGGACTAAGACCAAGTAGCGCCCCGGAGACGATCGCTGCAAGGAAACAGCCGGTTCCAGTTGCCGAGAGCCAGTTGAAGTCGTAGCGCGCGGATTCAGGAGTCGGCTTGGCCACGACCGGCACGGCGCGAGAAATGGCATTGTGCAAATAAGGCACATCCCAGCCCGGGGGCCCGGGCCGGACTTGGCCAGCTACAAGCACAACGCGAAACGCTGGCGTAGTGGCTTGGTTCATCGCTAGTTTTATTTTCGGCAGACCCCACAGAAGCACAAAGAGTGACAGGATCGCGAAAGGCATCCAGGCTTTCACTACCTGTCCAGGGTGGTACGTTCTCACCTTGACGAATCCGTCGAATTTTTCCGCGGCCCATTCGCCCCCAACTTGATCGGTGATCTCCTCGGCGGGTAGAGGAAGAGAGGGCGTATTCTCGTCATAATCGAAGCGCCATATTTTTTTCGGCTTCCAAAAACGGAGGAAAATCAGGAGGGCGACAATCGAAACAACGCCTCCCATAATGTCCACCAGATTGCTATCCACATAATTCGACCAGACGAACTGTGTGAGAGCAAACGATCCGCCCACCACCAGGATGGCTGAGAACACTTCGAGCGTCTCTGCCCAACCGACCATGGTCCTCACCAGCCAGAAAGGGACGATGATCGCAGTAAATGGAAGAATGCGACCAATCATGGCGTTGAGATCGGATTCCGGCAGAGCGGTTACCGCCGCCAGCGTATGAACTGGCGTACCGATTGCTCCCCAAGCCACGGGGGCGGTATTCGCGATGAGATTCAATGCGGCGGCATGAAACGGCCTGAAGCCGAGGCCGATCATTAAGGCGCCAGCGATGGCTACTGGCGCGCCGAAACCAGCGGCTCCCTCAATGAACGCACCAAAACAAAACGCAACCAACAGAACCTGCAACCGCCGATCCGCAGTGATGCCAGCGACCGACTCTTTCATGATTTCGAATTGCCCAGTCTCGACGGAAATGTCGTAGAGGTAGACCGCGGCTAGAACGATCCAGGCGATTTTCAAGATGCCGAACGCAACGCCATACCCAAAGCTGATCGCGGCCAATGCGGGGGGCATTCTGAAGAAAACGATTGCTACCGCCACGGCCGTCGATGCACCTGCGATGGCACACCAGTGTGGCTTCACCTTGAAGCCGGCCAGCAGTCCGAAAAGGACCATTATCGGGAGAGCCGCAACCAGCGTGGAGAGCCACCAATGCCCGAGTGGGTCGTAAATCTGGGTCCACTGCATGACAAGCTCCTTGCGAACGGCGTTTACCGGTAACCGGTTGCACAGGCAAAAGGCCACTCATGAATAGGCCGCATAGTATCACCCGGCAAAACCGAGCGGCACGACCCGCCCACTCGAGGACCACCAGTTGTCCCGCAAAGCAATCAACCTTCTATGACTTATCATGCCCTTGATTCGGTGTGCAGCCGGGGCTGTCTGGATAATACGCATTGCCTTTGTAGTTGAGCTCTTTCAGCCCTTCTGCAGAGGTGTAATAGCCGCGGATTGCTTCCCGGCGCATAACCTCAAAAAACCTCCGCAGTGGGCTGTCCGGCGTGGCTGCGCCAGTAGAAGCAATCAAATCCACTTGCTCCTGATCACTAAGCTCCAGGAATCCTCGGCTGCGCCTTTCCACTGAGATCTCGTGCAGAGCTCGAAGCCCCGCACGTGCGACAGCCTGGAGATCCGCACTCTCCAGTTCGATCACAGACGCTTCGCCATAATAAGCAACAGCGAGCACGCGATGCAGCGAGTCAAGCTGCCTGGCAGCCTCCACGACTTCCGCTGCAGAATAAAACCACAAATCGAGCCACTGCGTAGTTTGTGCCAATCCATTGGCATCCAATTTGCCGAGAACAATCTCGACAAATCGCGTAACTATCCGGAACTGCTCGTGGGAGAAGAACTGCGGCTGGAAAGGGAGAGAGGACGGCTGAACGTAGTCAGTTTCGCTGCCCGGAGGAGTCACATAGAGCTTTCCGGCGCTCTGGAGCGCGTGTACCAGATGCTCTGCCGAAGGCGCGTAGAGTCCGGGCGGCAAAACGCCAATATTTTCCGCCCCAGTATCAACCGGACCCACGATGGATTCCGGTACCACTCCACTCATGCCTACTAGAACGACCATTTCGCCTAATCGCAACAGCCACTGGCGTCGTGTGATCTCGTCCGGTTCCTCCCGTGGAAACCGTTCGCTCACAATTCACCTCGACGAAACGCTTCCGCAATATGCTCTCCAGCGCGAGCTGAAATAGCCATAATGGTAAGCGTGGGCTCATAGCAACCTTGTGTAACAAAAACCGCTCCATCGGTTACAAACATATTGTTGCTATCGTGCACTTTGCAATTGTTGTCCACTACACTTTTTTTCGGATCCTTGCCCATACGGGCCGTCCCACACTCGTGAATATTTTTGCCGAATACGCTCAGTCCAGCCCCCGGCGGAACCGCCTTGTCAAGCTTCATCTCGTCTAAAACAGCCGCGATATCGTCGCGCATGGCCTTGGCCATAGCCTTCTCGTTCTCTCCGTAACTTGCATTAATGTGCAGCACTGGACTACCCCAAGCGTCTTTCCTAGAGGGATCCAACTTGACGTAGTTGTCTGGTCGGGGCAGACATTCTCCCTGCGCCTCAATCGCAAAATAGTAAGGGATCTCTTCTCGTACTCGCTTGCGCCATTCGTCCCCGAGTTCCGCCATCAGAAACGCATGGCCATACACTTCTTGACTGCCGTCTCCATCAAACCGGTAACCGCGCAGAAAGTTCGAATTGCGATGTTGCTTCGTTCCGGCATTGGCATACTTGGGGATGAGAAATCCGCAAGGTCGGCCGACCTCTTCACGTTTGGACGAGCGCAAACTAGAGATGAAACCCCCGGCGCCTTCGACGGTGAAATGGTCCATCAGGTACCGGCCGAGCACGCCTGCTGAGTTGCCAACCCCGTGAGGATGGGATGTCGTTTGCGAATTGAGCAAGATGCGCGTGGATTCCAGCGCCCCAGCGGCTACCACGATCACCCGCGCACGAGCCTCCCGGTCTTCGTGCGTGACCCGATCGATGTAGTGAACCCCTTCGGCACGTCCACTGCGGTCCATCAGCAGGTGGCTAACAATTGCATCGCTCACCAGAGTAAATTTTCCGGTGCGCGCTGCTGCCGGAAGCGTAACCGACGGGCTGTTGAAGTAAGAAGCCGTAAAGCATCCACGCTGGCACTGGTCGCAATAATGGCATGCGGGGCGGCCCCGGTGGGAAACTGTCAGATTGGCGACTCGGTCTGGCATGACTCGCCAGCCAAATTTGCGCTCGACCACCTGCTTGGCTAACAGCCCGCCGCAGGAAAGGTTCATGGGCGGCAGAAATCGCCCGTCGGGCAGTTGAGGCAAGCCCTCATTGGAACCGCTCACGCCAATGAAGGTTTCGACGCGGTCGTAGTAAGGTTCCAGTTCCTCATAGCTGATTGGCCAATCCTCTCCGTAACCGTCGCGGCTGGCCGCTTTGAATTCGTTGTCGCTGTACCTGTAACTCTCGCGGCCCCAGCAGAAGGTCTTTCCCCCAACTTGACGGCCGCGAATCCACAGGAATGGCTTATCAGTCGGGAATGTATACGGATGCTCCAGGTCATTCACAAAGAACTGATGACTGTACTCATCGCATGCGTAACACATGCGCTGGACGGGCTGCGTCCGCAATAATTGCTGCTGGTTGCCAAAACCGCGGAACTTCAATTGGTACGGCCAGATGTGCTCGGTGAAGTCACGGGTTGGAATGCGTGGTGGTCCCGCTTCGAGCATGGCGACGCTGAGACCTCTCTCAGCCACCTCCTTAGCCACCCAGCCGCCACTGGCGCCCGAACCAATCACTAAAACGTCGTGAACTCTTCTTCTCCGTGCGAGCATGCGTCAGTCAGTCTAGCAAAGCGCCAGCTGTATCGCCCTAGGGGCGGCCTAGAAGAGGGCTCCTTTCTTAACGGCGTACTCGATATTCGGTATCAAGAGGTCAACCGGGGAAAGTCGGCCGTTTGAAATGGAAGGTCGCTAGAACAGTCCGGCAAGCATCGCGTCCAACGGAAAGATGTATACGTTCGGGGTTATCGAGGGCGGTCATATGCAGCCCTCAAGCATCTCTTCCCGGAATCAGGAGCACGGACCATCAAGTGGAGCAGCGCTACTTGTTGAGGCTGCGCCGGTTATCCCGGATGGATCTATCGGCGCATTTTCAGATCAGGAGCCCACCCTTCGACGCGACGGGATTGTGCTCTCTCGCGTCCTGCCAGGCGGTCCCGCCGACCGGGCCGGGATAAAGGTTGGAGATACGATTCTTGCGATAGAGAATCATTACCTGTTCACGGCCGAGGAGCTGGCTAACGAGATTCGTCACTATCGACCGGGAGCGAAGGTTTCGATACGTTACCGTCGGTACTCCACTATTTACGCTACGGATGTGGTCGTGGGAACAGCGGGATGAAAACCCAAACTTAACATGTGTTTGTGGAAAAAAGCCGAGTATACGGCCCGAAGCCCAACTCGCTCATCACATCGCTTTCATACAATTCCGCGCGAGGGAACTCAATGGACAATTTAGCTGCAGTCATCCGCTTGTTAAAGAAGCAAGGTCGGTTGACAAAGGAACTTCGTGGAATTGGTGCTGCTCTCGCCGCCTTTGGCCATGTATACGGAAAGGGAACCGGCACCCGAAAGCTGTCCGCGTCAGCTCGGGCGCGGATCGCGGCTGCCCAAAGAGCACGTTGGGCGAAGGTTCGCGAAAACGCCGGCAAATCCGCCAAGGTTGTTCCCATTCGTGGCAAACGGACACTCTCGGCAGCCGCGCGAAAGAGGATGGCCGCTGCACAAAGGGCACGATGGGCGAAGGTGAAGGCCGCGAAGAGAATGGCCTAGCGTTTGCCACTCAGGCACATGCTCGTCAGGGGACGAATCCAGCCAGGAGTGCCGCTGCTCTCGAACGTTGCGACAGTCCGTCATTCGATAAAGCATTGGAGTGTCCCGGTGGTATGCGAGCCGGATTCGCCAAGGGTACCGCCCGCATCCGAGGCATTGGCGCCTCTTAGCAAAACTGGTGCAAACTTCTGCGTAAGAATTCAAGAACCGTCCCGTGTATCCCGTGGTTCTCCCCAAGCGCCGTTGCTTGCCTCTCGTGGCGTGACCCGATTTAGATGCGGATTTCCCGGGGGAATCCTCACTCTTTATCTTTTTCAGAACCCCGCACTGAGTCGATCAACTCGTCTAGCCATCTGTGTAGCTTGCATAGCGCTGCTTTCCTTGAGAGCGGTGGCGCGGTGAGTGCACCTTAGTAATTTGAAAATACGTAACAGCCAAGTCAAAATAGATTTGCCCACCACCTCGTCCCGCACTGGTAGTTTCCTGCCTGGAAGCAACCGCGGACAGCAAATTTAAACTGGCCGAAGCGAAATGTGAACTGTCACGTTTCGAGCAACCGAAAGCGGGGACAAATGGAACAACCATCCGGACAAGCGCGTCACGCTCAAAGCACGCGGCGCTGGCCGCGCCACCAGGTCGATCTGCCGGTTCGTATCATCGCGCTCAACGACGTTAGAACCACTCCGATTCCTGCTCGTGGCAGCGCTATAAGCAGAGCAGGTATGGCGCTGCGCGCCCTGGTCGCGCTGAATCCCGGTGATTTGATGCTGCTTCAATTTCCAACATCGGTACCCTCACAGGTCAAAGCGGTGGTTCGTAATCGCACTGGCGAGTCTTTGGGTCTGGAATTCCTCACCCAGTTGCCTCCGGAAAGTGAGGCAATGGTTCGATCAGGGTTCCTCCCTAGTTCAGTTGTTGGTGGCTCGCCGGAATTGCGAAAACCGGCGCGCAATTCATGCAACCCACAGACTCTCTATGCGGGGCTACGTCGAAAGCAGGAAGAATTAAGACAGGTACAAAGGGAGGTCGAAGCCCTCCATGTGGCGATTACGCTGCTCACTGATGATGAAGAAGAACTGTCCCGACTGTCACAGCCGTGTCCCTCGGACCTAGGCTCGAGGCCATGGCCATTACGGTCTTAATGCAAAGGAGCAAAATCAGTATGTCGTCCAATTTCTTGAAGCGCCTCTTTGTCAGACTCTGCCCGCACCGGTTCTCCTGGCCGCATAGCGGTCTGCACGGCCACGACTACCAGGTCTGCCTCATCTGTGGTACTGCGTTTGCGTACGACTGGAATAACATGCGTCGCACGGGCCGCCTCGTTGTCTCGCCCGATTCGCGTGCTGAGTTCTTGCCCGGGAAGGGATCCGTCTCTAATAGCTAGGCGAGTTTCCCCTCGCAAGCCAAGGCCTGTTCGAGAAACTCGCCTTTGTCAAATCTATTCCGGACGAGTTCGACTAGCGTCGATGTCCGTCCGACCGGCTACTCCGGCCGCTGATACTCACGAGCGTGATTCGAAGTCGGCTCCAGCTGGAACTGATCCCCCAAGTTCTGCATCAGAGAGTTTAGCCCGCTGGCGAGTGCGGTCCGGCAACGCTCCACCGATCTCCGCGCCAGTTCATCCAGGTGTTGATCGAAAGCTTCCAGCATTCCTGCTGCCTGCACCCGCAGCGACTCGGAGACCGCGTTCTCAATTTCCTTCTGGATAATCCCTAGCCTCGCGCCGGCTTGCTCCACTTGATTCTGGAGCTTCTGGGTGCTGCGTGTTCCGAGTTGGTCGAGAATTACATCCACGGTACTCTCTAATTGAGCGCGCGCACCGCTCACTGTATTGCTAGCCATTTTCGAAAGCCGTATATCCAGGCCCGACTCCAGCCCGCGAACCGATTCATCCAGCTTGGCGATCCGGCCATAGAGATCGACAACCTCCGCCTGTACCCTGGATGTTTCTGAAGCAACTGTGGCCTGCAATTGCTCAAGTTCGCTCCGGCGCATGTCGTGATCGTTTGCCAGCGTGCACTGTTGAACCTCGAGAAGCTCTTCACTGAGACGCTTTAAACGATGGCCCGCATCGACGACGTGCTGGTGAAATTCTCCCATTTGGCGGCGCGAATGGTCGCGCAAACTCTCCACCACTTCGGCGGAGACCGCCTGTACTTGTTGCTCGACCACGCGAAAGTCCTCCGACACCTTCTGCCGGAACTCCGCATGGCTCTCCGACGTTCTCTGCGTGATCGTCGTGTCCGCCTCTTTCAGCACTTGTGCCGACTGCGACCGAGCTTCATCCAGGACCCGCGGCCCCAACTCTTTTCGCAACCGCAGCTCTAGTTGATTCTGCAACTCCGGCGGAATATGCGAGAGGGATACCTCGAATTTGCTGCGCTCTCTGGGTTGCTCGGCACGCGCCAATTTTTCGCGCAACTCTGCCACCTGGTTGAGCAGCGGCTTCACTGTCTCTGCCACCAGGGCGCGCAAGCGCTCGTCAGAGACTTGCTCCTGCAGACTGTCCAGCATTGTCTTCAGTGATGCCGGAATCTTCTCGGCCGGCGGGTTGATAACCTGAACGTTCTTCGCCATCCCTTTTGCCGCGGGCATTTCCTCGGTCGGTGCAAGGGCGGGCAAGGCAGCCCAATCCTGGGGAAACGTCTTTAAGCCCCAGAAATTTTCTGGCCGATCGAGTCGCGCCGCCAGCCTCCAGCCTTCCTGCGCCGAATTGAGTGGCTGGCAGTACAGCACCTTGGCGGTCGTTTCGCGCCCATCCTTACTATGGAAGTGCACGACCACTCCCGCATCTAACTTCACATGGGATCGGATCGAGCATCCATGCGCGTTGACCACCATGGTCTCACACACTTCTGAGAACCGGGAGCCCGGCTCCATGCTCGTAACTAGAATTGGAACATTGACCGGCACTCTCGAGCTGCGCCGAAGGCTGGTGGGGGTATACGAATTTTGCATAGTCACTGACCTTCTTCAGAGGAGTTTGCGACGCTCAGCCCTGCACCGCGAAGCGCCTTTCCGCACTAAGTTACCCCTAATCTGTCAATCGCGCTCCAATCAGAAGTGTCAGAGGCAGGCTGTCTTTGGTAACCACGCAGAAGTCAGTTCTCCCGGGCCTTGGTTGGTTTGCACCTCCAAAGTCTATGCGGGCGTGGGAGCCGACATTGTTATGGAATCCATTACGCTCAAAAACCCTGAACCGGGATTTCCGAAGCAGGCTTGCTCGCTAAAAGGCTTAAGCCCTCCAGCCTTTTGTACCTCGCGATCACCGGTCTTACGCGGAGTAGAATCAGGTTCTTCAACAGCTGTCTCAGGAGGCTCGACTCATGGAAGCGACGACGCTCAAGCCGCCGGATATCGCGGGAATGATCCTCATCGGCAAGTCGTTTGTGATCAAAGGGCAAGTCTCGTGCGACGGAGATCTTTACATAGACGGCCAGGTGGAAGGAATCGTCGACCCGAAAGGCAACCGCCTGACCATCGGGCCCGAGGGGCGGCTCAAAGCCAACGTCATTGCACGCGCCGTGGTCGTGGAGGGAAAGCTGGAAGGCAATATTCAAGCGAGCGAGCGGGTCGACCTAAAGCACTCGGCCGTTGTCGTCGGCGATATCGTGACCCAGAGCATCTCTATCGAGTCAGGTGCGCACATCAAGGGTAGCATCGAAGTTCACGGAGAATCTTCCAAGGACAAATCGGCGAGTGCAACTGCTTTTTCCCCGAAATGATTTGGATCAAATTTCCTGTGGCGGGGGAAGATGAGTGACATGGGGATATTTCGCCAACTGAGGACTGTAATGGTGTCTAATCTCGATATGAGGCGAGTCACCATAGCTTTGATCCTGCTGCTTCTCATACTGACGCCTTTGATTGCCCAGACGGACAAAGGCAAACCGAACAAAGCACAGACGCACATTGCTCCGAACGTTCCGAGAACCGTAAACGAGGCCGTCTCCGTTTTGAAGACAAGCTGGCTATCCGCAAAAGATTTGGATTGGCTTCTCCGCAATCCTCAAAAGCAAGCGGTAGCGACACTGTATCGTCCGTTTGGCATGGGCGTACGCAATCAATTCGGCCTTTGGGGCGACAATCAGCAACTTCGGGACTCTTGCGGAGTGAACAACCCGGAGGGATGCTCAGTGGTGATCTTCAATCGGTTGTGGGAATCGGTTCGGTCGGATGCCGATCCTTCACTCGTCCGACAACTCGACTGTTAGTTCCAATTGGCAGAGGCGCTCCGTATCAACTACAAGAGGTTTCACAACCTAACCATTGGCGCGTTGCACAAAGCGTTGCAGTCTCAGATCGATGATCAGATGGCAAAGTTCGAGCCTACAGGCCAACCCCGTGCCAGAGTTCACTAGTCATTGAGCTAGAGGGCAAACCGGACAAGCACTGCTTTGTTGACGCATCATTCGCAAGACGCCGCAAGGGTCAACCACAAGATCAGCCCACTGACACAAGTCTAGAAATGATTCTTGGCTGGCTGGGAGTCAGGAATTTCTTCATGGCAAGGCACGTGCCGCCGAACATCGCTCTCAACTTTACACGCCAATGCCAGTTTCCAAACCCTCCGCCCTCTTAGCAGAAACGCAACTGAACTTATCGGGCGATTACACTCAAAACCCCTCAATGAGCGATATGGCGATTTTTCGCCAATTACGACCCGCTCGGCTAAAATTCCGTGCTGAGGTTCAGATGCGATGGCGGGTTTCGACACGGCATGGGCTGCCGTTAACCACGCGAAGGGCGGGGAGCCAGTGTCCTCCGAATTGGGGCCACTCCTGCGACAGATTTACCGTGATGTTCTGGCTGTGCCAATCGACCTCCCAACTCTGAAAGACAGTCTTACTGAGTTGCTTGAATATCTCAGCGGCGCAGGAAGAACGAACGCAAATTGCTGGGCGGTTGACCTGTTCTTTTGCTTGTCCGAAGGCTGGGAGCGGGACTGGACTGAACAAAACCTACCCGATGACTTTCACGATGTGCTGTCGCTGATGGGGCAGGCTTTGCACGATACAGTGCGGACTCCTAAAGTTGCTGAGAACTTCGATTGCCTTCCTGAGCAACTGCTTGAGCGTGTTCGACGCCTAAACGTCTCCGCCTTGCGGTAGATGAGTGATATGGGATATTTCGCCAACTATCCATTACGGTTTAACGCAGAAGCCCTTCTGGCACGCTAGACCAGATCCGCACTCTAGTTGCTCGCTGCAAGGCCTCGGACACGGGCCTACGGCATTTGTGGGAGCCGATGCGTATTCGGTACGCGAACCCACTGCACAGAAGATATCGACGGCGTGACCATCGCAACCGCAGCGGCCACCCGGATCGATGCAGTGATTGTCGCGGCTTGGGACAATGCATTTGCCTTTACTCTGACAGCCGCCCGTAAAGCCGCAGCGCTGACCGGAAGGGCACTCCGAGTCTCTCTCGCAACTCGCGACTTTATGGGAGCCTCGGACATTAGAGCTACCAGTCGTTGTCGTCTGTGCGTTGGTGTCGGC
>Ga0193751_1000309_pt1 | contig 41092 bp, 39 predicted proteins | sample L1c2metaG_FD_143050 | JGI IMG/M metagenome (GOLD analysis project Ga0193751, IMG submission 143050) | Soil microbial communities from a riparian zone of the East river system, Colorado, United States - L1c2 | ecosystem: Environmental > Terrestrial > Soil > Riparian zone | place: USA: East River...
ACGCCGAATCAATGATTGGTTTTCCGGGTCCGAAAGTGGGTTCCTCTTTGCCAACCTAGTAGATTTCGACCAATTGTTCGGGCACCGCAACGACGTTGCGGGGTTCTACGGTGCGCTGCGCGAGTTCGACGCGGCTTTGCCCTCCATCACATCGCGGCTCAAAGAGGAAGACCTGCTGTTCATCACGGCCGACCACGGCAATGACCCTACTACTGCATCGACGGACCACGCGCGCGAGCAGGTGCCGCTTCTAGCGGCCGGTCGACGTGTCGCGCCCGCGAGCCTTGGCGATCGCTCCACATTCTCGGATCTGGGCGCGACCGTTGCGGAATGGTTCGGACTCTCGTTCAGAGGCCGCGGCAAATCATTCCTGGCAGAGCTGACCGCTTGATGGCAACTCGCTCAAAAACCACAACCTCCCTCAGGGAGGCGGCGTTGCGCGCGTTGGACAACGCTTATGCGCCGTACTCCAACTTCCGGGTGGGGGCTGCTCTGAAGACCAAGGACGGGCGGGTCATAACCGGGTGCAATATGGAGAACTCTGCCTACGGTCTCGCAATTTGTGCGGAAACCCTTGCGGTGGCCTCTGCTGTCTCACAAGGACTCACCCAGTTCGAAGAGATCGCCATTGCGTCGGACGATAGTGAGCCGACTCCTCCATGCGGCGCGTGCAGACAGGTATTGAACGAGTTCGCGCCGAGTATAAGGGTCTCCAGCTACACCCGGGACGGAAAGGAAGCTTCGTGGACTCTCGACGAACTGCTTCCGCACGCATTCGTGCTGAACCAATCACGTGGAAGGAAGTAGTGAAGTCTTCGTCATTAGTGCTGCGCGCGCTCGCGACCGCGGCTGTATTCATCTCGTTCGCGTCCTGCTCGGAGAATCTCGATAGCTCGGGCGTCTGCTCCGTTCTCTGCCCGGCAGTTGGCGGAGAGATTCAGAACATCACCCTCGACGCCATCCAGCTCGATACCACCGTTCAGGCGCTCTCGGGATTGGGAACTGAGCCCGGCTTGTTGCTCGCCAATCGCGGCGATACGCTCGACACGCGCATCATCGTGCGCTTCGATTCGCTGCCCACGAAGTTCACGCCGACGAGTGATACCGCGCAACCGATAACGAGCGTCGACAGCGCCTACATACAGCTGCACCTCGACACGCTCTCGATCAGAGGAACAGGTCCCGTCACGATCGAGGCTTACGATGTTGATACGACGGCGAACGATACCTCCACCGCCGCGATCTTAGCTCTCTTTCGGTCGGACCGGTTCATCTCATCGCAGACTTTCGCTCGCACGGATCTCAAGGACACGGTCAACTACTACTTCTCGAACGCGGTGTTGCTGGCGAAGATTCAGAGCTCGTCGCATCTGCGCATAGGACTTCGGGCTACTGGCAGCACGTCCTCGCAAATGGATTTCATCTCGGCGGAGGCCGGCCAACCGGCGGTGCTTTATTTCAGAGCTACGCCGGACACCATGACCAAGCCGCTCAACGTCTCGCTGCTTTCGAAGACGCCTGTGGACGAATCGATTGCGGCCACGCATCTCACGGACTACACCGTCATCGCGAAAGCTCCGGTGCAGGCGCCTCTCACTGATCTCGCCGTCGGAGGACTGCCGCCGACGCGCATCTATGTCCGCTTCAATATTCCGTTGAACATCATCGACTCCTCAACGGTTGTACGGGCGACGCTCCTTTTGAATCAGATTCCGAACACGTCAATAGACCCTGGAGACACCGTGCGACTTCTTCCGGGACTCGTGCTCGCCGGAAACGCCGTCAAGGATCCAGCAAAAGCGGCGCAGATTGCAACCGACATCGCGCTCGATACCGTCCTCCTGACGCCAGGCGGCTCGGGCGTCAAATCGGTCGAGCTTGCGCGCGCGTTTGCGGCGTGGCGGACGCAATCGCCGGACACCACTGCTCGCGCGTTGGTGCTCAGATCGCTCACAGAGGGCAGTTCTCCGCTCGAGGTAAGCTTCTCCTCGAGCGAGGCCGCCATCGGGCTTCGCCCTCAGCTCCGAATCAGCTTCACTCCCCGAGTTCCACTAGGGCTTCCGTAATGCGCACCACGATCAGCGCGCTCTCCTTTGTACTGCTCTTTTCCGCCACCGCTCACGCCCAGGGTGCGCTCAGCACCGAAGGGCTCGGCTACCCACCAGGACAGGCGAGCGCGCGTGCGGAAGGAGCGGGCGGAGCGCTGGCTGATTTCGACGCATTGAGCCTGGTGTCGCCATCGTCCATCGCTGGCGTGGGAGCGTCCGCGCTGTTCTTGCAGTACTCACCCGAATTCAGAACTGTCACGGCGGGCTCGAGCTCGGCGAAGACAACCACCGCGCGCTTTCCCTTGGTGGCTGGAATTTTTCCCCTCGGGCAAGAGTGGTCGCTCGGCCTCAGCTCGTCTACGTTCCTCGACCGGTCGTACCAAACGAGTCTCCAGCGCCGTGAACAGATCGGAGGCATCACCGACAGCGTAGACTTCACGGAGCAGAACAAAGTTCTGGGCGCGATCAACGACGTGCGTCTCGCCCTGGCGTGGTCGCGTAGTCCGGTATTTCGGTTTGGAGTTGGCGGTCACGTTTTCGTGGGCAGCAATCGAATAAGCATCTCGCAGATTTTTCCCGATAGCGCAAAGTTCGTCACCAGCTCGCAAACTGACCGACTGAGCTTCGCGGGCTTCGCGGCATCTGCGGGCGTCGAATTCCGTCCCTCTCGCTTTATCGGATTTGCGCTCGCAGGTAGAAAGGGCGGCGACCTCCGCGCCGAGTCGGGGGACACCGCAATTGGTAAGGGCAAGATTCCGGATCACTATTCGGCGTCGGTGACGTTCGACGGAATTACGGGCGCGACTATCTCCGCGCGCGCAGCTCACGACTCTTGGAGCTCGCTCACATCGCTTTCCTCATCGAACATCAAGGCGTTCGATGGCTGGGATACGAGTTTCGGCGCTGAGGTAACGGGACCGCGCCTTCTTCAGCGCATCATTATTCTTCGGGCGGGTGCTCGATTCCGCACTCTCCCCTTCGCGTTCAACGGTGAGAAAGTGTCCGAGAAATCCTTCATGGCCGGTTTTGGTGCGCCTTTGGCTCGCGACAGGGCGAGCTTTGACTTTGCGCTGCAGCGTGCTGCCCGGACGACGACCGGGCCGGTCAAGGAGACCGGTTACATCCTCAGCTTCGGGCTGAGGGTCACACCCTGATATGGCTGACGGGCAGAACGCCAAGCCCGAAGTAATACTCGTCGCCGACGACATCCCGGCCAACGTTGAGCTACTGCTGGATCAGCTGGAGAGCCTGGGGTACGACACGATCACGGCGGTAGATGGGCCTTCGGCGATTGCCGCCGCGTTTGAGCAACAACCCGATCTTTGCATCCTCGATGTGTCGATGCCCGCCGGCGACCTGGGCGTAGATGACCGGTCGACTGGTTTTGAGGTGTGCCGCCGCATCAAGCGCGATCCCCGCACCTCGCGCATCCCCGTGATATTCGTCACCGCGCTCAACGACACGAGCGATCGCGTGCGCGGTATCGAAGCCGGCGGCGATGACTTTCTCACCAAGCCCCACAATCGTCTCGTGCTTGGCGCGCGCGTGCGGAGCCTGCTGAAGCTCAAGGCAGCGACGGACGCCCTCGAGGACAGCTTGCGCAAGCTGCGCGAGCTCGAGAAAGTGCGCGACGATCTGATGAAGATGATCGTGCATGACTTGAAGACGCCTCTGACGTCGGTGCTGGCGACGCTGGAGATGCTGTCCGATGGGGATTTCGGCGGTGTGACCACCAATCAGAAAGCAGCGATCGGTGATGCGGAGACCAAGTCCGAAGACTTGCTCGCGCTGATCGACGACATTCTGGAGGTCGCGCGAATCGAGGAGGCCAACATCTCGCTCACGATCGCGCCAATGGCGCCCGGCGCGCTGCTGGCCGAGCTGGTTCACGAATGGGCGCATCGGTTCCAGCAGGAACGGACGACCGCGAGCGTGTCCGTCGCGGACGACGCTCCGGTGTTTGCGGGAGACAAGGGCCTGATAAAGCGCGTGTTCTCGAACCTCATTCAGAACGCGGTGACACACTCCTCGCATCCGGTGCACCTCGAGCTGAGCGCGCGACGAGCGCGCACGGGTGTTCTGTTTACCGTGAGCGACAACGGTCCGGGGATTCCGCCCGAGTACCACGATCTGATCTTCAGGAAGTTCGGTCAGGTGGAGATGCCCCGCTCGCCACGCACACGCAGCTCAGGCCTTGGATTGACGTTCTGCAAGCTGGTGGTGGAGCGGCACGGGGGGCGGATCTGGGTAAAGAGCGAGGAGGGGAAGGGGAGCTCGTTCTACATCGAGCTACCTTGCGACCCGACTGCTGCAGAAGATCGGCTGACGACGCCGACTTCAAATGCAACTGCAAAAGAACGAGTGGTCAGCCCATAGCAATTAGCTGCCGGCTGATAGCCGAAACACGCCGGGACGTTATTGGTGGCGTGATGGCACAGGCGGCTCCTTTTTGCCATTTGTTGCAACTGTAACGTCCCGACGTTGTCAGGCCATCTGCTATCGGCTGTGTGCTATCGGCTGACCACTCGTTCTTTTGCAATTGCACTTTACACTAACTTTCTTTGATGCCGACTGTCTATATAGAAACCTACGGCTGCCAGATGAACGTCAGCGATTCCGAGCTCATGCTCGGCAAGCTGACTGCATCCGGGTATGAGTCCGTCTCGAAGCCGGACGGCGCGGATGTGATCCTCATCAACACGTGCGCGATACGTGAGCACGCCGAGCAGCGAGTGATGGGCCGGATTGGCGAGATGAAGAGCCACATGAAGCGCGACGCCGTGCTCGGAGTCACCGGCTGCATGGCTCAGCGCCTCGGCGCGGAGCTTCTCGATCGCGCGAAGCACGTGAGCCTCGTGATCGGACCCGATGGCTACCGCGATCTTCCTTCACTCATTGACAGCGCGCGCGAAGGCGTGCGAGCCACGGCGACAGAATTTGATCTGGAGGAGCATTACGAGGACTTCACGCCGCGGCGCTTTGAAGGCGTGAAAGCCTGGATTCCCGTGCAGCGCGGCTGCGACTATCGGTGTACCTACTGCATCGTGCCGACAACGCGCGGGCCCGAGCGCAGCCGCAAGCTCGCCGATGTCGTGCGCGAGACGGAGGCGGTGGTCGATTCCGGAATTTCGGAGATCGTCTTGCTCGGACAGACCGTCAACTCTTATCACGACGGCGAGCACGATTTCGCTGATCTCGTACGAGCCGTTGGCGCGGTCCGCGGTGTGAGGCGGTTGCGGTTCACCAGTCCGCATCCAAACGATTTCAGCGAGCGAGTGATTCGCGCTTTGGCCGAGACCGAGGCGATGTGCGAGCACGTCCACCTTCCAATGCAGTCGGGCTCGACTCGCACGCTGAGGCGTATGCTGCGGCGCTACACCCGTGAGCGCTATCTGGAATGCGTCGACGAGCTTCGCACGGCGATGCCGAATCTGTCGATCACGACAGACATCATTGTCGGCTTCCCCGGGGAAACCGAGGATGATTTCGCCGAGACGCTGAGCGCGGTGGAGGAAGTGGGATTCGAGGACGCGTACACGTTCAAGTTCTCACCGCGTGATGGCACTCCGGCTACGCGATTTCCGGCGTCTGAAACAGTATCCGATGAAATCGCGAGCGAGCGACTCGCCCGGTTGATCGCCACCGTCCGCGCCGGCACGCGCGCGCGCAACCTGAAGCTCCTCGGCGCGCGTCGCGAAGTGCTGGTCGAGAAATCGGCTCGCCGCGGGGGACTCCTGCAGTCGCGCACTCGGGATTTCAAGGTCGTAATGATTCCTGGCGAGCAAACGTTGATTGGTCAGTATCTCAACGTGGAGCTGACGGGAACGACTGGTTCGACGTTCTTGGGAAAGATCGTCGGACAGCGTCAGGCGCTTCCAATGGCCGTGCTCAATTCGGATGAGAGCCAAACCCGAATGATTGTGAGCTCCTCGGGCTGATCCGACAGCGTCAGGCAGCTCCGACCCGGACTTTGCCTGCCGCTCATCACCACAGCGTACCTCTGCTTCTGCGCCGGCCTTCTCATGGGGTACGGTGGCGTGGCGTGGCTTGCTATCACCGGTGCGGTCCTCGGGCTGGTGGTGGCGATCGCAACGCGTCGCTCCGATCGAGCAGCGCTAGCGCTCGTTGTCGCGGCCGCCGCAATTATCGCGACGACATCGCCGCCGCCAGAACGACCGCTCGCGCGCGCTGAGGCAGCTCATCGGCCGACCGACGTTCTGACCGGGCTTAGAGATCGCGCAGGCCACTCGATCGACCACACGTTCGGTGAGGATGCTCCGCTCGCAAGAGCACTCCTGATCGCCGACCAGCAGCAGATCCCCACGGAGATGCGCGATCGCTACGCGTCAGCGGGTCTCATTCACATGCTCTCGATCTCGGGGCTTCACGTCGCAGTAATCGCGGCGGCGATGGAGCTCCTCTTTCAGGTCGCTCGCATGCCGAGGCGCGCAGCGTTGCTCGGCGCATTCGTAACTACGGGCATTTACGTGGCGATCATCGGCGCGCCTCCGCCCGCACTGAGATCGGCCGCGATGCTCGGCGTGGCGATGACGTCGCGTCTGGGGCAACGACCTACATCGCCGTGGGCCGCGTGGGCAGTGGGCGCGCTGATCCCGCTCTATGCGCCGCGAATCGTGCTCGACATAGGTTACCAGCTGAGCGTGCTCGGAATGTGCGCGTTAGTCGCCGCCGGGTCCCTCTGGCGGAAGCATTTCGCGTCGCGCTCGAGTGGTTGGAAAGGGAAAATCGCGCGAGAGCTGGTGACATCACTCGTAGCCTGCGCCGTGACCGCACCGCTCGTCGCGTGGGTATTCGGGCGAGTCAGTCTGATTGCGCCGATCTCCAATCTCGTCGCGGCGCCCGTGATCACGCTCGCGCAACCAGTTCTCTTTCTCGCGCTGGTGCTGGCACCTCTGGGAACGGTCGCGCAATTCGTTGGGCAGGCGGTGCATCCACTTCTCTTTGCCTTCGACTGGGTCGCTTTGACTGCCGCTTCCATTCCCGGCTCCTCCATCACCGTAACCACGACCCTTACAACAGCGCTTCTCGCCGCCTGCGCGGCGGTCTCCCTCGTGGTTGCGTGCTGCAGTCGCTATCCCTCGAGACCTGCGATCCTGGCGCTCGGATCCCTCTCGTTGATGGCCGTCGCTCCAGCGTTTCCAATTGCGCGAGCGAGCGGCGTTGAGCTGCATGTGCTCGATGTTGGACAGGGCGACGCCATTCTTCTCAGGACCGATACTGGACGCTGGGTTCTATTCGACGCCGGCCCCGCCTGGAACGGCAGCGACGCCGGACGCAGGGTGGTGATCCCATACATCCTTCGTCGCGGAGGCTCACTTGAATCCTTCGTCCTCTCGCATCCGCACAATGATCATGTGGGCGGGGCGGCGAGTGTACTCGACGCGCTACGTCCGCACACCTATTGGGATGCAGCGTTCGCGGGCGGCGCCGAGAGCTACATTGCGTCATTGGCGGCGGCAAAGAAGGATGGAATCGAGTGGCACCGAGTTCATCCGGGCGATTCCATTCGGATTGACGGAACAACGGTCTCGTTTCTCGCGCCCGACTCGGTGTGGACCGTCGGTCTGAAGGATCCCAACCTCGCTAGCACCGTCGCGCTGGTCAGATATGGCATGGTGCGCTTTCTGCTTGTTGGTGATGCGGAACAGCCTGAAGAAGATTGGTTGTTGGCTCGGCACCGGAGTGAGCTCCGCGCAGACGTGCTGAAGGTGGGTCATCACGGCAGCTCGACGAGCAGCAGCGACGAGTTTCTCCAGGCAGTGCATCCGGATCTCGCAGTGATATCAGTCGGCGCGCAGAATAAGTATGGGCACCCGAGCGGCGACGTGATCCGCGCGCTGGGTCAGGTCGGCGCCGCCGTTTTGCGGACCGACGAAACGGGAACAGTGATAATTCGGACCGACGGAACTCACATTGAAGTTGAGGCCAAAGGAGAGAAATGGGTGTTGGCGCACGACTCGTCGAAGCAGTAGCTGGCCGGAAGATCGATCTCCCTCCCGCGGTGACCGATGTCTATCCAGAGCTCGCAGATGTGAGCTACCGGAAAGGCGGCCTTCCCGTGCGAGTAGCCGGCTGGGCGCTCGGAACGAGCAGTGCCGCGGCAATCACACTGTGGCGCACGGTGTTCGTCTCACCATCCACGCCTCTCACGACGGAGTTGCTCTTGCACGAGCTTCGTCACGTCCACCAATTTTCGGAGCGGAAGACATTCCCGCTCAGCTATCTCTGGCAGTCCATTCGCTACGGCTACGCGCGCAACGCGTACGAGATCGAGGCGCGCCGGTACGCCGCGCTGCGCCTCGAGCAGAACGCCTTCGATAAGGATCGGTGACGTGGTCAAGCACACCGCGACGTCAGTTGTAACAATCGAGCGATTCATCATCGAGCAGGAGAAACTCCACCCGGAAGCGACGGGTGAGCTCTCAGGCCTGCTCTATGATCTCGCTCTCGCGGCAAAAATGATCGCCAACAAAGTGCGGAGTGCCGGCCTCGCCGACATCCTTGGCGCGACAGATCTCGAGAACGTGCAAGGCGAGACCCAGCAGAAGCTCGACGTTCTGGCGAACGAGATCATCGTCAAGGCGGTCGATCACGGCGGGCGACTGTGCGCGATGGCGTCCGAGGAAGAGCCGGGCATCATCGACATTCCCGAACATTTCCGCTGCGGAAAATATTGCCTCTTGTTCGATCCGCTCGATGGCTCGTCGAACATCGACGTCAATGTTCCCGTAGGAACGATCTTTTCGGTGGTGCGGAAGATCACGCGCGGCAGCAGGGGCGAAATGGAAGACATGCTGCAGCCGGGTCGACGGCAGGTAGCTGCTGGATACGTGATCTATGGCTCGAGCACCATGCTCGTTTATACAACCGGCCAGGGCGCGCACGGCTTCACGCTCGACCCGTCGCTGGGCGAGTTCCTGCTCTCGCACCCGAACATTCGGACTCCGGATATCGGTCGCTATCTGTCCGTCAACGACTCCTATCACAGCCAGTGGGAGCCGCAGGTTCAGAATCTTATGCAGTACTATCGCGGGCAGGACGGCAACCGGCAGCCGATGAACACTCGCTACGTCGGATCATTGGTGGCGGATTTTCACCGCAATCTTCTTGGAGGCGGGCTGTTTGCGTACCCGGCTAACAGGAAGAACAAGCGTGGCAAGCTGAGGCTGCTTTACGAAGCTTGCCCGCTAGCCTTCATCGTCGAACAGGCCGGTGGTGCCGCAACCGATGGCCTCCAGCGCATTCTCGACGTCCAACCCACCGAGCTGCATCAGCGCACCCCGCTCTTCATCGGCAGCAAGAACGACGTCGATGCTGCCAACGCGATGTTGGGCGAGCAGCACCGAAGTGGAAGCTCTCTGGCTGCGGTGGGATCGGTCGGCGCGTGACGCACGTGTGTAGATCCATATTGGCAAGCCGGCCCGCTTGAAAAAAAAGGAGCCGGCCGAAAGGCTCTCGCCGTCGGGAATACCAGTCAAGACATTCTACCGTCCCGAAGACGCGGAGCTCGATTACGGACGTGACCTGGGCGACCCCGGCGAGTGGCCCTACACGCGTGGTGTGCAGTCGTCGATGTACCGCGGTCGCCTGTGGACGATGCGTCAATACGCGGGGTTCGGCAGCGCGAGGAGCACCAACGAGCGATTCAAGCTGCTCCTAGAGGCCGGACAAACCGGTCTTTCGGTGGCGTTCGATCTTCCTACGCAGATGGGGCTCGACTCGGATTCGCCGCGCGCATTAGGAGAGGTCGGAAGAGCGGGAGTTGCCATCGACAGCGTTGAGGACATGAAGGCCCTGCTCGACGGAATCCCGCTCGATCAGGTATCGACTTCGATGACGATAAACGCTACGGCGGCGACGCTGCTCGCGATGTACATCGTCGTTGCCGAGGAGCGTGGCATTGCACGAGAGAGTTTGAGCGGCACGATCCAGAACGACATCCTCAAGGAGTACATTGCGCGCGGGACGTACATCTATCCGCCCGCGCCCAGCATGGCGCTCATCGCCGAGGTTTTTCGATTCTGCGCGGACGAAGTTCCGAGCTGGAATCCGATCTCGATCTCCGGATACCACATCCGCGAAGCGGGATCGACCGCTGTGCAGGAGCTCGCGTTTACGCTTGCCAACACCATCGAGTACGTGACTCGGGCGATCGAAGCAGGGCTCCCTGTCGATTCGTTCGCCCCAAGGCTCTCCTTCTTTTTCGCGGCGCACAGCGATCTGTTCGAGGAGGTCGCCAAGTTTCGCGCGGCGAGACGTCTCTACGCGCAAATCATGCGCGATCGGTTTCACGCGTCGGACTCCAGCGGGCGACTCCGTTTCCATACCCAGACCGGCGGCGTCACGCTCACGGCCCAACAACCACTGAACAACGTCGTGCGCGTTGCGATCCAATCGCTCTCGGCGACGCTGGGTGGAACGCAATCGCTTCACACCAACGGCTACGATGAAGCGCTCGCCCTTCCGAGCGCGGAGGCCGCAAAGCTCGCATTGAGAACGCAGCAGATCGTCGCGTTCGAGTCGGGGATCACCAATACCGCGGATCCGCTAGCCGGCAGTTATTACGTCGAAAGACTCACCACTGACCTCGAGAGCCGCGCGAATGACTTGATTGCCAAAGTCGATGCGCTCGGCGGTTCCGAAAAGGCAATCGCTGCCGGCTTCTTCCAGGAAGAGATTGCACGGAGCGCGTACGAGCATCAGATGCGTGTCGAGGCGGGCGAGACCGTGATAGTCGGAGTGAACCGCTTTGCGGATGAAGAAGCGGATCTCGCGATTCCGGCGCCCGACTACTCGTCGTTGGAAAAGTCGCAGGTCAAGAGCGTGAAGTCCGTTCGAAAAAAGCGAGACTCGTCGCGGGTTACAGGCGCGCTTACCGCTTTAACCAAAGCGTCCGGCTCCGATGCGAAGCAAACACATCTCATGCCGCTCATCATCGACGCGGTGCGTGCGCGAGCGACGGTCGGCGAGATCTCGAGCGCTCTCGCGGAGAACTGGGGCTACTATCGCCCGTCTCTATAGCTTGAGCCACTCTTTCATGGGGGCTAGCTTTCAGAGGTAGCGCAGTTCTCTCCTGAAAACCAACATGCCCACATACGAGTTTCGTTGTCCTTTGGGACACGATTTCGAAAAGTTCTACCGGTCGATCGGAGCCGCGCCGGCCGAGGTCACGTGTCCCGTCTGCGGAAAAATCGCGGAGCGGCAGCTCTCGGGTGCTGGGCTCGTGTTCAAGGGATCGGGATTCTATATCACAGATTACGGAAAGGACGGCAAGAAATCGCAGACGCCTCCTCCAGCGGCTACGAAAGAGGGCGCCAGCGGGTCCAGCGCGGGCGAGTCCACGAGCAAGAGCGATTCGTCCGACAAGTCCGGTAGCGCAGCGAACGATTCGAAGCCCGCCGCAGAGACCAAGGCAGCGGCCCCAAAGCCGGCCGCGGAAAAGACGTCTTCCAAAAAAGCGAAAGACAGCGAATGACGGCAGCGGAACAGATTCGCGCCGAGCTCATTCGCGCGGCGCGCAGCCTTGGTGCGCCCGAGGATGTGGCGCCCCTGCTCGAGCGTCCACGCGAGGTCGCGCACGGCGATTGGGCCACGAATCTCGCGATGGTTCTCGCGAAGCCCCTGAGGGCAAAGCCGCGCGACATCGCTGACAGACTTCGCGCATCCATGAGTCTCGAGAGTGCGGGCGTCTCAAAGATCGACATTGCGGGGCCGGGCTTCATGAATTTCTTCATCGACGCCGGGCGCATCGCTTCTGGTCTGCGCGATATCATCTCCGCGGGTGAGCGCTACGGCCAGAGCGACAGCGGCCACGGCAGTATCGTCAACATCGAATTCGTGTCTGCGAATCCCACTGGGCCTCTCCATGTCGGTCACGGACGTCAGGCGGCACTTGGTGATGCCATCGCGACACTGCTTGAGACAACAGGCTGGAAGGTGACGCGCGAGTTCTATTACAACGATGCGGGCGCGCAGATCGAGAATCTCGCCGCGAGCGTGCAAGCGAGGCTCGACGAGCTCGAAGGAAAGCCAGCTAAGATTCCTGAAGGCGGATATCACGGCGAATACATCCGCGAGCTCGCGGAGCGCTACAAGGCGGTCAACGACGGACTATCCGTGCGTGAGTTCGCCGTGCGTGAGCTGAGGAAAGAACAGGATCTCGACCTTCAGGCTTTTGGCGTCCGCTTCGATCGCTACTTCCTTGAATCGTCGCTTTATACCGACGGCATGGTCGACGACACCGTGCGCCTCTTGATCGCGTCCGGGAAGACCTACGAGCACGACGGAGCGCTATGGCTCCGCACCACCGACTTCGGCGACGACAAGGATCGGGTGATGCGGAAGAGCGATGGCACCTACACCTACTTTCTGCCCGACGTCGCGTACCACGTCACCAAGTGGAAGCGCGGATTCCACCGCGCGATCGACGTCCAGGGCGCCGACCACCACAGCACTGTCACTCGCGTGCGTGCGGGACTTCAGGCGCTCGCGATGGGGATGTCGCCCGGCTATCCGGAGTACGTGCTGCACCAGATGGTCACGGTGATGAAGCATGGAGAAGAGGTCAAGATCTCCAAGCGGGCGGGGAGCTACGTCACGGTCCGTGATCTGATCAATGAAGTCGGGCGCGATGCCGTGCGGTACTTCTTCCTGATGCGGAAGAGCGACTCGCAGCTGATCTTCAACGTAGATCTTGCCGCATCGCAATCGGAGGAGAACCCGATCTATTACATCCAGATGGCGCACGCGCGCATGTGTGGCATCTTCCGCGTTGGGGAGATAGACCCGGAATCCGTTTCCCCGGAAGGCGCGCCCTTGGATGTTCTCACCGAGCCGGAAGAACAGGAGCTGATCAAGGCGCTGCTCGATTTTCCCGAGCTCGTCGCGTCAGCGGCGGAGACGCTCGAGCCGCACCGAATCGCGACCTATCTGTTGGAGACGGCGCGTCTCGCGCACCTCTGGTACCACAAGCACCACGTGCTCGAGCAGCCGGCGGACATAACGCGCGCCCGTCTCGTTCTCGCGCGTGGCGCACAGATCGTGCTCCGGAACGGCATGCGAATTCTTGGCGTTACCGCTCCGGAAAGGATGTAGTTGCCTCGCGAGCGGTTGACGTTACCATTAGCCGTCTGAGCATCACCTCACCTTAAACACGAACGAATGTCGGTTCTTGTTGTTGGCTCAGTTGCGCTCGACTCAGTCGAGACCCCGTTCGGCAAAGCAGACGATGTGCTTGGCGGGTCTGCCACCTTCTTTTCCGCCGCCGCGAGCCTGCTCACGAAAGTGAGCGTCGTCGGCGTGATCGGCTCTGATTATCCGGTCGATAAACTGGATCCGCTCAAGAAGCGCGGTGTCGACTTCAGCGGCCTCGAGCGTGCGCAGGGACAATCCTTTCGCTGGCGCGGACGCTACCGCCACGATCTGAATTCCGCCGAGACACTCGAGACGCACCTCGGTGTCTTCTCGCACTTCAGCCCGAAGATTCCGGACAAGCTGCGCTCTTCGCCTTATCTCTTTCTGGCGAACATCGACCCCCGCCTGCAACTCGATGTGCTGAAGCAGGTCGAAAAACCGAAGCTGATTGCGTGCGACACGATGAACTTCTGGATCCAGAGTCGTCGCCAGGATTTTCTTGCCTTGCTTGAGCACGTCGATCTCGTGACCCTTAATGACGCCGAAGCGCGCCAGCTCACCGAGAAGGCGAATCTCGTTCAGGCGGCACAGTGGATCATGGCGCGCGGTCCGCGCCACGTCATCATCAAGAAGGGCGAGCACGGCGCATTCATGTTCACGGAGAATTCGATCTTCTTCGCGCCGGCGTTTCCACTCGAGAACGTCTTCGATCCAACTGGAGCTGGGGATTCCTTCGCGGGGGGCTTCATCGGGTATCTTGCCAAAACCGGCGACTTGAGCGATGCGAACATGCGTCGTGCCGTCATCTACGGCTCGGTGATGGGCTCCTTCGCCGTGGAGAAATTCTCGATCGACCGTCTCATGACACTCACCGTGCCGGAAATCGATCAACGCATGCGTGAGATGCGTCGTCTGGTGACGTTCGAGGAGGAGCTCCCGGCGTGAGCGACGACGCGCTTCGCTACGGAAGCGCCGGTGTGGACATTGACGCATCCAACGCCGCAAAGAATCGGATAAAGAAGCTTGTCGAATCGACATTCACATCCGGAGTTGTCGGCGACTTCGGCGGATTTGGAGGAATGTTTCGGCTGCCGAGCGGGTTGAACAAACCGGTGCTGGTCTCGAGCGCTGACGGAGTTGGGACGAAGATCAAAGTCGCAATCGAAGCGAACCGTCACGATACCATTGGCCGCGATCTCGTCAACCACTGCGTGAACGACATCCTCGTCCAGGGCGCCCTTCCGCTCTTCTTTCTCGACTACGTCGCGTTTGGCAAGCTCGATCCCGCCGTGGTCGAGTCCGTTGTAAAAGGCGTTGCGGACGGGTGTCGCTTGAACAGTTGTGCCCTCATTGGGGGGGAAACGGCTGAAATGCCCGGTTTATACACCCCACCCGATTACGACTTGGCCGGCTTCGTCGTCGGATATGTGGAAGAAAATCGCATCCTCGGCGCGCATCGCGTGCTTACTGATGATGTGGTGATTGGTCTTCCGAGTTCGGGACTGCACACGAACGGATATTCGCTGGCGCGGAAGATCGTGAAGGATCGACTGAAGCTGCGGCCGGACGATGCGTTTCCTGGTGGTGGCGGGGCTGTGTCGGATGTTTTGCTGGCCGAGCATCGATCGTATCTCACGGCGCTCAAGCCGGTGCTCGACCGGATTCATGCATTGGCGCACATAACCGGCGGTGGATTGCCGGAGAATCTGGACCGCGCGCTGCCCAAGAATCTGGATGCGGTTGTTGACCGCTCGAGTTGGAGGGTCCCAAACGTCTTCCGTGTCTTACAGGAGGCGGGCGGCGTAGAGCCAGCTGAGATGTACCGAACGTTCAATATGGGTGTAGGAATGGTCGTCATTTGCGCGCCGTCCGACGTCGAGTCAGTGAAGTCGGCGGCCTCCGCAGCCGGAATAACGGGCTGGAACCTCGGCACGCTGAAAGCCGGCTCGGGTGCAGTCATACTCTCTTGAGGAATAGTCAATGAAAGCTCTCTTGTTGGTTTCTTTTTCCGCGATGGCGCTGACAGCAACTTCACTCACCGCGCAGGTCGACACGCAGCGCTGTCCTCCGGGGACCGTGAGCGGCTTGGGCGTGCCGGATCAAACGCGCGCGTCACAGGACGCCTGTCAGAAAGCGATCGACCTCTTCAAATACATGGCACCGCAGCTCGGGACGAGCATCACCGGCGGCAACGCCACTCTCGGTCAGGGCGGAAATCTCGGAGGCCTCGGACACTTCTCGCTTGGTCTGCGCGTTAACGCAGTGCAAGGAAGCCTTCCGCAGATTCAGAACACGAGCGTTGCCGTGACGGGCGCGCAAAGCACGCAGTTTGACACCAAGACTCAGATCATTCCCATGCCGACCGCTGATCTCGCGATCGGAGTTTTCCAGGGAATACCCCTCGCAATCACGAACGTCGGCGGAGTTGACCTGCTCGTGAGCGCTGCGTATCTGCCTGAGTTCAACAACAGCGGCGTCAGCGTCAAGGTTCCCAACGGATCGCTCAAGCTGGGTTACGGCGCCCGTGTTGGTATTCTGCAGGAATCCCTGCTCGTGCCGGGACTGTCGGTGAGTTATCTGCGTCGTGATCTACCGACCGTCAACTTGGCGGCCAGTAGCGGAAGCGACTCGCTTTACGTGAACAACCTTAGCCTCAAGACGAAGGCCTGGCGTGTAACAGCGAGCAAGAGCCTGTTGTTCGTCGGACTAGCGGCTGGCATCGGTAAGGATACATACGAATCGTCCACAGACATTCGCGCACACGTCGCCGCCCGCGCTTTCTCTCCGGCGGCCAATGCAGGACCGGTTTCGTTGTCCCAGAACGTGACCCGCACCAATATTTTCGCCGATCTGTCGATGAACCTTCTGCTTTTGAAGCTCACCGGCGAAATTGGAGAGGTATCCGGTGGAACCATCAACACTTTCAATACCTTCAGTGGCAAGCAAGCAGCCGATTCCAGAATCTTCGGATCGGTCGGAGCTCGATTCGGGTTCTAACGAAGGGCACGACGCAGAATTCATGCGTCGCGCGTTGTCGCTCGCCCAGCAAGGCTGGGGACAAACAGCGCCGAACCCAATGGTCGGCGCTGTTGTCGTTAGGGACGGCGTCGTCGTCGGCGAGGGCTACCACGCTCGCTACGGCGAGGCGCACGCCGAGATCGTAGCGCTAAAAGCCGCCAGCGACCGCACTCGCGGGTCTACGATGTACGTCACCTTGGAGCCGTGCAATCATTTCGGCAAAACGCCTCCATGCACCGAGGCGATTCTGGCGGCGCGAGTGAGCAGAGTCGTAATCGCGACGGCAGATCCGACGGCTTTGGCGGGCGGCGGCGCGAGGCATTTGGCCGACTACGGCGTAAAGGTTGACTTCGGTGTCGAAGAAGCCGCGGCGCTCGAGCTGAACGCTCCCTTCTTTTTCGCGGCGACGAATCAGGCTCGCCCATGGATCACCCTCAAGCTCGCGCTCTCGAGCGATGGGAAGATGAACGACCCGTCGGGCCACAGACGTTGGATAACCAACGAGCGATCACGCGAAGAGGTGCAGCGGATCCGGGCAAACGTCGACGCGATCGCGGTTGGGATCGGCACAGTTCGGGCGGACGATCCGGAGCTGACCGCGCGCGGTGCGATAAAGCCACGCGTTCCTCCAATGCGTGTCGTCTTCGATCGAAATGCCGAGACGCCTCTTGAATCGAAGCTCGTTCTCACGGCGCGGACAACGCCCACGGTGATTTTCGCGCATCATCCACCGGTTGGCCGCATGGCCGCATTGCACAACGCTGGAGTGGACGTGTTCGAGGCCGAAGACCTAACGGGTGCGCTATCAGCCCTCCGCGGCTTCGAGGTCCATCATCTGATGGTTGAGGGTGGCGCACGCCTCGCACAGGAGTTCCTGCGCCGAGGGCTGGTAGACAGACTGATTATCTTTCAGTCACCCATCACACTCGGCGCAAATGCCTTGAGCCCGTTCGACGGATTGTCCGAACCGCTCCAAAGCGGAATTCGAGACGCGCGTATTATCCGACGTGCTGAATTCGCGGATGATGTGATGACGGTGTACGCATTGGGAGAGGGTTGAATGTTCACGGGATTGATCGAGCGCGTTGGGGAAGTTGAAAGCGTCAGGCAGAGCGCCGCCGGGCGCGAGCTTCGCATTCGGGCTCCGTTCGACGACCTCGTCGCTGGCGAAAGCATCGCGGTCAATGGCGCATGCCTCACCGTCCGCAGCTTCGGGGAGGGATGGTTCGAGGCAGCCGCGGTGACGACCACCCTCGAACGCACGACGATCGGCGACTGGAAGACCGGAACGCGGCTCAATATCGAGCGTGCCTTGCGGGCAAACGATCGCCTGGGCGGTCATATCGTGCAGGGCCACGTCGATTGCGTTGGAGTGGTCGTCGAGCGTGAAGTTCTCGGTGACGCATTGCTGATCGATGTATCCGTCCCGCCATCGATGGAGCCTTTGTTTGTGCTGCACGGTTCGATCGCCGTGGATGGAGTGAGCCTCACGGTCAACGACATCAAGCCCCGCGCATTGCAACTTTCACTCATCGATTACACTTTGCGTCACACCACTTTGGGAGACCTCAGGCCGGGAAGCAGAGTGCATGTCGAAGCCGACGTGATTGCCAAACATGTCCGCCGGCTGCTTGAGCCCTACTTGCGGGAGACAACGGCGCTAAATTCCGTGACCGATTTCTCGCTGGAGCATTAGAGGATTATGGAGTTCGGAACAGTCGAGCAGGCGATAGCCGATATCAAAGCAGGCAAGTTGATCATCGTGGCCGACGATGAGGATCGCGAGAACGAAGGCGATCTCATTTGTGCGGCGAGCTTAGTCACGCCCGAGATGATCAACTTCATGATTCGGAAGGCCGGTGGCTGGATCTGCCTCGCGCTCACCGGCGAGCGCGCGGACCATCTCGATCTCGCTCAGCAGACAGAAGCGAATACCGACGAATACCGAACTGCTTTCACGATCAGCATCGATGCTGACGAGCGCTTTGGCGTCACCACCGGTGTGAGCGCCCAGGATCGCGCCAAGACGATTCGCGTGGCAGTCGATCCAAAGACTGTTCCGGGAGACCTGCGCCGGCCGGGTCATGTTCCCCCGTTGCGTGCGCGCGACGGCGGAGTGCTCCAACGCGTCGGGCACACCGAAGCGGCAGTCGACCTCGCCCGCCTCGCCGGCCTCACTCCGGCGGGCGTTGTTTGCGAGATCCTCAGCGAAGACGGCACCAGCGCACGTCGCCCCGAGTTGGAGCGCTTCGCGGCCCAGCACAGCCTGACTTTCATCACGGTCGCCCAGCTCGTTGCGTATCGCCTTCAGACAGAGCGGCTGGTGCATCGCGTCGCCGAAGCGCGGCTTCCGACCGAAGTCGGCGTCTGGAAGGTTGTGGGTTACCGCAACGATGTCGATCAGCACGAACACATTGCGCTCGTGTTCGGCGAAGTCGGCCCCGATGCGAGCGTGCTTGTGCGCATGCACTCGAAATGTCTTACGGGAGACGTCTTCCATTCGTTGCGCTGCGATTGCGGCTGGCAGCTCGACACCGCGATGAAGATGATCGCGAAGGAAGGGAAGGGCGTGATCGTTTACCTTGATCAGGAGGGACGCGGAATCGGGTTGCTCAATAAGCTCAAGGCGTACGAGCTCCAGGACGAGGGCGTCGACACCGTCGAAGCCAATGAGCGCCTCGGCTTCAAGCCCGACCTGCGCAATTACGGTATCGGGGCGCAGATCCTCCTCGACCTCGGGCTCCGGAAAATCCGCCCCATCACCAACAATCCACGCAAGTTGATCGGGCTCGAGGGCTACGGCCTCACGATAGACGACCGGGTGCCGATCATTTCGATCGCGCACGACGAGAACTCCAGCTACCTCGAAGCCAAGCGCGCCAAGCTCGGACACCTGTTCGCGTCATAGATGCCCGAATTCGCGGGGTTGCCCAGTGGTGCCGGGCGGCGCATGGCCGTCGTCGCCAGCAAATTCAATGAGCCTATCGTTAAAAAGCTGGTCGATGGCGCGCTCGAAGCGCTGATCCAGCACGGAGTCGCGTTCGACAACATTGACGTCGTGTGGGTCCCGGGAGCCTGGGAGTTGCCGATCGCCGCCCGATGGTTGGCGGCAACCGAGCGCTATGATGGTCTCGTGGCGGTTGGCGCAGTCATCCGCGGTGAGACGGCGCATTTCGAGTACATCTCCAGCGAAGCGTCGCGCGGTCTCGCCGCGGTGAGTGCCGAATCCGAGACTCCGGTTTCGTTTGGGGTGCTCACATGCGACACCGACGAGCAGGCCGAAGCACGCGCTGGTGGCGCGCACGGAAACAAGGGATGGGATGCGGCGGTCGCCGCGTTGGAGATGGTCGATCTCTTCAATCGACTAGATCCCGACGATGCGGATTGAATCCCGCGCCCGCGCGCGCGCCCTCCAGGCGCTTTATGCGTGCGAGATGCGTGGCGGAAAGAATCTCGATCGAGTCGCGACGCAGGTCTGGGATGATCTTGCAGTTGCGCCAGAGGAACGTCGACTCGCAAGTCTGTTCGTAAAGGGCGTTGCGAGCGCTGGGCCAGAGCTGGATACTCGACTTGCGGATCTCACGACCAACTGGCGTCTCGAGCGTCTGGGTGCCATCGAGCGCTCGGTGCTTCGACTCGGCGCAGCCGAATTGATGAAGGGTGACACACCTCCGCGCGTCGCGATTCAGGAAGCCGTCCGCCTCGCGGAGCGCTTCGGCACCTCGGCAAGCGCGAAATTCGTGAACGGTGTGCTGGACGCTTTCGCCCGACAGGCCGGCATGCTCTAGTGCGGATACTCGTACTGAACTGGCAGGATCACGAAAATCCGCAGGCGGGCGGGGCCGAGATTCACCTCAGAGAAGTGTTCAGGCGAATCGTCGCAAGAGGACACTCCGTCGACCTTCTTTGTAGCTCGTGGGGAAATATTCCGCAGCGAGCGACTCTGGACGGCATCGAAGTTCATCGGGTCGGCAATCGCTCCACCTTCCCGTTCGTTGCAGGGCGATACTTCGAGAGGAACCTGCGCGCCAACAAATACGATGTCGTGATCGAGGATCTGAACAAGGTCCCACTGTTCACTCCATTGTGGGGCCTCCCAAAGCTCGTGGCGCTGGTGCACCATCTCTTCGGCTCGACGGTATTCCGCGAAGCGCCGGCTCCGCTTGCCGCCGCGGTTTGGCTATCCGAGCAACCGCTTGGCCTCCTCTACCGCAAGATCCCGTTCGAGGCAGTCAGCAAAAGCACCGCCGACGATCTCGTGGCTCGTGGGATTCCACGCGGGTCGATACGCGTCATCTACAACGGCGTCGACTCGGGGCGTCTCACACCGAATCCCGCCGAGCGAGCGGAAACGCCACTCTTCATTTATCTGGGCAGGCTAAAGAAATACAAGCGAGTCGACGTGGTTATTCGCGCGTTCGCTGAGCTCAACGTCCCGGAGGCAACTCTGGAGATTGCCGGCACCGGTGACTATCGCGCTCAGCTCGAAGGACTGGTAAACTCCCTCGGTCTCTCTGAGAGAGTGAAGTTCCTCGGGTTCATTCCCGAGGATGACAAAGTTCATTTGCTGCGACGGGCCTGGGCATCGACATTGGCATCGCCAAAGGAAGGGTGGGGTATTAGCAACCTGGAAGCAGCGGCGTGTGGCACGCCCGTTATCGCGGCAAATTCGCCCGGCATCAGAGAGTCTGTCATCGACGGCGAGACCGGATTCCTCGTCCCGCCGGATGACGCTCATGCGATGGCAGCCGCGATGAGAGGCATCGTCGCCTCACCCGATCTCGTGAGCGTCCTCGGCGGAGCGGGGCGCCGCTTCGCTGAGACCTTCACGTGGGAGCGCGCCGCCGGTGACACATTGGCGCATCTTGAGGAAGTGGTAGCGAAATGATTTGTGCGCTCTTTCTCGAGTCGAACTAGCGATGCCCGCGACGAAGGTAACGGTGGGCCAGCTTCTCGATCGCCTGCGCGGAACGCTGCAGCTCGAGGAGATCGAGCCGGCCATGGGTCACGATCGAGCAATCGGCAATCCCGAAGTGTCGAGCCCGGGACTCGTGCTCGCGGGGTACGTCGAGCGGTTTTCCGCCGAGCGTCTCCAGGTTCTGGGTGAGACGGAGATCACTTATCTCGGATCGCTTGGCGGCGCTGATCGCAAGAAGATCCTCGAGCTCTTTTTTTCGTTCCCCATTCCCGCCGTTTTCGTAACGAAGGGACAAAAACTTCCCGGCGGCCTGCAAGAGATCGCGGCCGCAGCGGGAGTGCCGCTCATCCGTACCGGTCTCAAGACCGCTGAGTTCTATCGACGCATCAAGCCCGTGCTCGAGATGGAGTTCGCTCCGACGGTCTCGCTCCACGGATCGCTGGCCGATGTATTCGGGGTAGGGCTTTTCTTCACCGGAATGAGTGGGATTGGGAAATCAGAATGCGTTCTCGATCTCGTCGAGCGGGGACATCGCCTCGTTGCCGACGATCTCGTGATCACCAGCAAGCGCGGCAACGACGTGCTAATTGGCCGCGGTCACGAGATGCAGCGGCATTATATGGAGATTCGCGGCGTCGGGCTCATCGACATTCCGGCGATCTTCGGAATTCGGGCAGTTCGTCAGCAAAAGCGCATCGAGGTCGTCGTTCAGCTCGAGCAGTGGAATGCGGACGCCGTCGTCGAGCGCACCGGGCTGGACATCGAGACAACCACTATACTCGAGGTAGAGCTCCCGAAAATCACGGTCTACCTGAATCCGGGAAAGAACATCACCGTCATTGCCGAAGTCATCGCGCTCAACCATCTCCTCCGGTATTCGGGTATCAACGCCCCCGAAGTCTTCAACGACCGGCTCATGAAGAAGATGAAGACAGCGGCTGCGAGCAACATTCGGCAGTATCTACAGGAAGACCATGAGTAACAGCGGCGATTCAGAAACAACAACGCCAATGGCGATTGTCATTGGTCACGGAGGATTCTCCGAGGGCCTGGTGTCGGCAGTCGACCAGATTTGTGGAATGGCCGGCAGGCTGGTGAGCCTCTCGATGGTAGGACTCACGCCCGAAACGATTGAGGAGAGCATTCGAGCGGAGCTCGCTCGCACGGGAGCCCGAGTGATCTTCACCGATCTGCCCGCGGGGAGCGGTACGCTAGCGGCGCGCCGGATTGTGAAAGACGACCCCGGGGTTGTGCTGGTGAGCGGCGTAAATCTCGCCACTCTCCTCGATTTCGTTTTCAACAGCGGAGCCACACCCACTGAAGCGGCGCGGTCCGCTGCCGAGCGTGGCAAAGCATCGCTGATCGTCGTTGAGCGGAGCTGATGGGGATCCATCTCTATCGCATCGATGACCGATTGATTCACGGGCAGGTGGTCGTTGGCTGGGGCCAGCCGCTCAACGCCCGATTCCTGGTCCTCGTGGACGATCTCGTTGCGTCCAGCGACTGGGAGAAAGAGCTGTACCGCATGGCTGTTCCGCCGGAGATGGACATCTACTTCGCCGACGTGGCGACTGCAGTGCAGGAACATGCGCGCTACGCCGCGGATCCGCGTCCGGGAATTCTCATCGCCGGCGACATCGGCAGCATGTACCGGCTTGCGAAGGGTGTGAGGGCTATAGGAAGCGTGAACCTTGGCGGCGTCCACCATCGCGCCGGCCGCATCGAAAAGCTCCGCTACGTTTTCCTTACACCCGCCGAGGAGGACGAGCTGAAAGCGCTCGAAGCATCGGGAGTAGAAGTGACTGCCCAGGATGTGCCCTCTGCGCATGCTGTTCCATTGACTGAAGTGCTCGAGGGCCAGACGAAGTGAATCTCCTCGAAGCACTCCCCATCGCATTGCTCGGAGGTCTGCTCGGCCTCGACGTGGTGAGCTTTCCTCAGGCGATGATTTCGAGGCCGATAGTTGCTTCGACGCTTGCGGGCACTTTCATCGGTCATCCAGAGTCAGGCCTGCTGATCGGGGTCGTGTTGGAGCTGATTGCTCTCGACACGCTGCCGTTTGGCGCGTCGCGTTACCCGGAGTGGGGTTCAGCGAGCGTAGTAGGTGGAGCGCTCTTCTCTGCGCAAACGCACGGCATGCCCGGAGCGCTGCCCGCATCCATTCTGGCCGCACTCCTCACCGCGAGCATTAGCAGCTGGAGCATGGTGGTGCTGCGGCGCCTCATTGCGCGGCGCCTCGAGCAAATCCGCGACCGAATCGAAGACGGGTCGAGAGGCGCGCTTCTGTCGCTCCACTTGCAGGGTATGACATTCGACCTTCTGCGTGGAGCGCTGGTCACGGCAATCGCGATGATTGTGTTCAGCCCGATCGTGCGCGCGATCGTCGCAACGTGGGGAAGCGAATCGATTTATTCGCGCGCTGTTGTCGTTGTCGTCGCTGCAATTGTCGCCGGTGGAGCGCTCTGGAAGGTCTATCACTCCGTGCGCCACGTCATCTGGTTCTTCCTCGGCGGCCTGGCTCTGTATGCGCTCTTCGTGGTGGTAGTGTGACCGCGCCAGCCACTTCCGGATTTATTCTCCCCAACCGCGTCAAGGTCGCGATGTTTGTCCGCCTGTTGGCACTTCAGGGCTCGTGGAATTATGAGACCTTGCTCGGCACCGGCATCGGCTTTGTGATGGAGCCCGCGCTGAGATATCTGCCGGGGGGTGTCAGAGGCGCGCAGTATCGCGCGGCTCTAGCTCGCGAGTCGAGATACTTCAATGCGCATCCCTACTTAGCCGGAATCGCTGTCGGCTCGCTCACTCGCGCCGAGCTCGAAGGCGTGGACCCGGCGAGAATCGAGCGTTTTCGCAGCGCACTCGCGAGCCCTCTGGGCAGCGTTGGCGATCGCCTCGTGTGGGCCAGTTGGCTGCCATTCTGTTCGCTTGTTGGACTCGGGGTCTATGGTGCCGGCGGGTCTGCCCTGGCAGTAGTCGGTACATTTCTGTTGTTGTACAACGCTGGACACTTCCTGCTCAGGGCATGGGGACTCCACATCGGTCTGTCTCGTGGTCTCAACGTCGCATCGGCGCTCGGCAATCCTGTATTCAGAAAGGGGCCACAATACATCGGGAGCGCGGCAGCGCTGACGGCGGGCATAGCGCTCCCACTGGCTCTCCACCGCGTTGTCGGGCCGAGCGTGGTGCTGGCCGGAGGCATCGTAGGCGCGGCTCTGGTCGGAATTCTGTTGCTCTCCGCGCTGCGCGAGCGGGCGGAAGGTTGGCGCATTGCTCTTGGAGTTCTCGCGGTGTTCGTTCTCTACTCGGTGCTGACCTGATGCCTGAGCGCGAAGCAAGAATCGTCAACAAGCTGGGCATTCATGCGCGCCCAGCCGCGGAGATCGTGAAAACGGCGGCGAAATTCAAGAGCAACATCACCATCGTGCGCGATGATCTCGAGGTGAATGCGAAGAGCATCATGGGCGTGATGATGCTCGCCGCCGAATTCGGATCGACGATTGTCGTGCGCGCTGTTGGCGACGATGCCGAGGCAGCGCTTGATGCGCTGTGCGCAGTGATCGCCAACAAGTTCGGAGAGAGTTGATGCCCACGGGACTGGCTGGGATTCCGGCGTCTCCCGGGATTGTTGACGGGCCAGTTCATCTACTGCGCTGGGAAGTTCCGGACGTCCGGCATCGCATCATCCCCGACGAGTCGATTCCGGACGAGATCAAGCGCTTCCACCTCGCTTTGACGCGCGCCAAAGAGCGGCTGCGGCAGGTTAGGGCACGGGCCGAGAAGCACGCCGGCTCCGAGGAGGCTGCAATCTTCGATGTGCAGCTCTCCATTCTCGAGGACGAGGAGTTGCTCCGCCAGGTGGAGGAATTGATCCAGCAAAACATTGGCGCCGAGAAAGCGTTCGACCTTGTTCTCTTCGAGATGCGGCAACAGTTCGCGAGCCATGCCCGACCGCTGGTGCGCGAGAGAGTCGGCGATTTGATCGACGTCCACATTCGAGTACTGTCGATTCTACTCGGGCTTCCGGATCACGATCCCGTCGATCTGCCAAAGGGGTCGAACAAGATCCTCGTCACTCACGATCTCACGCCTAGCCTCACTGTGCAGCTTGATCGCGAAGCCATCGTTGGCCTCGCGACCGACGCGGGCACCCGCACCTCCCACGTCGCCATTCTGGCGCGGTCGCTCGGTCTACCGGCAGTCGTCGGTCTGCGCGAGGCAACCAAGCGACTCACCGGCAACGAGCACGTGATCCTCGATGGCACGCAGGGTGTGCTGATAATCGACCCGACACCGACCCAGCTCGCGACTTATCGCGAGAGGCGCGCACGCGAGCTGGCAGAGGGCGCCGAGCTACAGGCGATGGCGTCCGCGGATTCGGTGACGCTCGACGGACATTGGGTGACATTGCGTGCGAACGTCGATCTTCCCGAAGAAGCGGAAATGGCAGCGCACAGCGGCGCGGAGGGTGTCGGGCTCATGCGGACCGAGTTTCTGGTCGTCGGTCGAGCCACGATGCCGGACGAAGAAGAGCAGTACCGTGCCTACCGCCACGTCGTCGAGGCGTTTGGCGGACGTCCAGTGGTTATCCGCACATTCGACGTAGGTGGAGACAAGCTTCCAATCGGCGGATATCCCACCGATCCAAATCCGTTCCTCGGCTGGCGCGCAATCAGGATGTGCCTCGACGAGCCCGAGCTCTTCAAGACGCAGCTTCGCGCGTTGCTGCGCGCCGCGATGCACGGCGATGTCCGCATAATGTTCCCGCTCATCATCACCCTCGACGAAGTGAGACAAGCCAGGCATCTGCTGCGCGAAGCTGCCGCGGAGCTCGATGCGCGAGGAGTCGAGTACCGTCACGAGCTTCCGCTGGGAGTCATGGTCGAAACGCCGGCGGCGGCGCTCTCGATACACACACTCGTCGACGACGTCTCGTTCTTCAGCATCGGGACCAACGATCTGGTGCAATACACGCTGGCCGTCGATCGCGGCAGCGCCAACCTCGCGTCGAGATTCACCCCGTTGCACCCCGCCGTCCTGACGTTGATCAAGCGCATTGTCGACGTCGGCGTTGCGCATCACATGGAAGTCGCGGTTTGCGGCGAGATGGCCTCTCAGCCTCTCATGGCGTTCGCGCTCATCGGACTCGGCGTCCGCTCATTGAGCGTTGCCGGCCGAGCGGTGCCGCTGGTGAAGCGCGTTGTGCGGGGCGTCAGCGTCGCGGTCGCTGCAGAGGCCGCGAATGCCGCGCTTGAATCGAAGACAGCTCGCGAAGCGGAGGGAGAGCTGCGGCGCCGCTTGTTGGCCTCCTTCGGTGACGCGCCATTTTTGCGCGACGGGTTGCCCGGATTCGTGGATGGAAATATCTTCGAAGGCTCCGGTGGGTCTAAAGCTTCCTCGGCGCGGGAATAGTACGGCCTGCGACCGTCGCCACCGATCATCCTCAAATTCCTCCGAGGAATTTCGTGCTCGATCGACATCTCTTTACATCCGAATCCGTCACCGAAGGTCATCCTGACAAGGTCGCGGACGCGATCTCGGACGCCATTCTAGACGCAATACTTACAGACGATCCCCAGGCGCGCGTTGCCTGCGAGACACTAGTCACCACTGGCCTCGCCTGCGTCGCCGGCGAGATCACGACCAAGACATACGTCAACGTCCCCGAGATCGTGCGCTCCACGATCGACAAGATCGGGTACAACGATGCCGGCATGGGTTTCGACTCGAAGACCTGCGCTGTGATCAGCACCATCGATAAGCAGTCGCCAGACATCGCGCAGGGGGTCGACACCGGTGGCGCAGGCGACCAAGGCATGATGTTCGGATACGCTACCGACGAGACCGAAGAATTGATGCCGATGCCAATCCAGCTCGCGCATCGACTGACCGAGCGCCTCGCTGCGTTTCGACGCTCGAAGGACGGGAGTTGGGTTCGCCCCGACGGAAAGTCGCAGGTCACGGTCCTCTACGAGGATTTCCTGCCAATCGGAGTCGAAACGGTGGTGATTTCAACACAGCACTCCGACACCATATCCAACAAGAAGCTGCGCGAAGCCATCATCTCGGAAGTCATCGAGCCGGTGATCCCGAAAGAGCTTCGCGACAAGACGATCAAATTCCACATCAATCCCACCGGACGCTTCGTGGTTGGCGGGCCGCAGGGCGACGCTGGTCTCACCGGGCGTAAGATCATCGTCGACACTTACGGTGGCATGGGGCGTCATGGCGGCGGCGCCTTCAGCGGCAAGGATCCGTCAAAGGTGGATCGCTCCGCCTGCTACGCGGCGCGTTGGGTCGCGAAGAACATCGTCGGCGCCAAGCTCGCTCGTCGCTGCGAGGTGCAGGTTGCGTACGCCATCGGTGTTGCGGACCCGGTGTCCATCAACGTCGATACCTTCGGAACGAACACCGTCCCCGAGACGGCGATAATGCGCGCGGTCGCTGCAGTGTTCGATCTGACGCCGAAAGGAATCATCAACGCGCTCGACCTCAGAAAACCTATTTACAGCCCGACTTCGTCCTACGGCCATTTCGGCCGCGCGCCGAAAAAGAACGGGAAAGGCACGCTGTTCACTTGGGAAAGGCTCGATCGCGTCTCCGACCTCAAGAAAGCAATAGACGGCAAGCAGTCCTAGCCGCGTTCGACGCACTGAAAAGCTGACCGCCCCAGCGGTCAGCTTTTCTACTTTCCGTCCATGACGTTAATTTGATTTCATGCAGCTTGTCGAAGTCGAAGTAATGCGGCTGGGTCTCGACAGATCGACCAACTCCTACGTTGTGATACTGCAGGAGAAAGGCGGAGCTCGTCTCTTACCTATCTGGATCGGTCAGCCGGAAGCGGAGTCGATCGTGATTGAAATGAACAAGCTCAAGCGCGAACGCCCGCTCACCCACGATCTCTGCAAGAATCTCATCATCGGACTCGGCGGAACGTTGAGGCGTGTTCACATCACCAAGGTGGAGAACCGCACGTTCTATGCGGAGCTGCACATCGCACGTGACTCCGGCGCTGTTCACATCGATGCGCGGCCGTCCGACAGCATCGCGATCGCGCTGAGATTCGAGGCGCCCATCTTCGCGCAGGAAAGTCTGCTGACGGCACTCCTGCTCGAGGAAGGGCAATCAGCGCCCGAGACTGTGGCCGAAACGTCGGAGGAGATGTCCGCCGAGCAGCTGAAGGAGTATCTCGAGAACATGCGGCCGGAAGATTTTGGGAAGTTCAATATGTAAGCTGGCGGTCCTGCTGCTAATGCAGGCCGCTCTTCCTTCCGCACCGCAGCAAGTATCCGGGCGTATCGTGCGTCCTGGTGCGAGCGATATGGATCCTGTCGCCGGCGCGTGGGTGGTGCTCCATCGTGTCGGACCTGATCGGGCAGGGCCGCTCGATTCAGTGAAGACGGATTCGCGGGGGCGCTACTCTTTCCACTACGTGCGCTCGGGTAGCGAAGACGCCGTGTACTTCGTGTCGGCCTCTTACAAGGGAATCGCCTACTTCACGCCTCCACTCGCCGAAGGCAAGGTCAGCGGCGACGACGGTGAGGTCGCGGTGTTTGATACGACTTCGCACAGAGTGCCGATGAGTCTGCGCGGGCACCACGTCGTCGTCTCGGCGGTCGATGCGAATGGATTCCGATCGGTCGTCGAGGTGTACGATCTCTCGAACGATACGTCCGTGACGCGCGTCTCGCCGACCGACACGCCGAAGGATGCAACCTGGCAAACTCATGTCACCTCCGGCGCCACAAACTTTCGGGTGAGTCAGGGCGACATTCCCGCCAGCGCCGTGTCGTACACGAATGGCGTGGTGAATGTCTATGCGCCGCTGGCTCCCGGGATCAAGCAGCTCTCGTATTCCTATCTGCTCCCCGCGAAATCTTTTCCGCTGAGCTTGCCGCTCGAGAATGCGACCCAGATCTACGAGGTCATGATCGAGGAGAAAGCCGGAAGCGTAAGCGGCCCGCACCTCAAGGAAGTCGATCCTGTCACGGTGGATGAGCGCAATTTCCGCCGTTTTCTCGCCGCCGACATGCCCCAGAATTCCGTGGCGGTAATCGATCTGCCGGCGCCGCCACCGTCCCGCACGATCGATCCGCGCTATCTCGTTGCGATTACGCTCGTAATCGGCGGCACGATGGTCCTCGCGCTTGCGCGGGCCCTTCGTCGAACATAGCTTCGCAACACAATCGATCGCGGACGGAAGCCACGGAAACCGGTGTGATGCCGGTGCGGCCCCGCCACTGTAACGGGTAGCAACGCAGACTCGAGGTACCACTGACCGCTGTTGAGGTCGGGAAGGTGAGCCCAGCGGCCCGAAGCCAGGAGACGACTTTCGTCCGCGCCACTTTCGCAGTTACCTCGGGGGAGGTGCTGGTGGCGGTCAGGCGTCTAACGGCGCGTGCTCGTTGCGGGCATTCCTCTGGGAGGAGTGTCCGTTTTGCGTTTGATCAGGCGATCGTCCTTTCTTGCGCTGACGTTGGCGTTGGTTGCGTGCGGCGACTCGCGCGCGACATCGACCGTCGCCACCGATGACTTCGGTGATCGCATCCAAATCGGCCGGCCTCCCGAGCGTATCGTCTCACTCAATCCGGCCACTACGGAGATGCTGTTCACCCTCGGTGCCGGACAGCGAATGGTCGGGCGGAGCAGGTACGATCTCTGGCCCGACTCCGCGAGACTAGTCCCGTCGGTTGGAAACGGCATGCGCCCAAACGTCGAAGCCGTGCTCGGGACGCATCCGGACCTTGTAGTTCTCTACGCCAGCCAGGACGATAGGCCGACCGCCGCTCGTCTGCGTGCGGCGGGAGTGAACACGCTGTCGTTGAGAACCGATCACATCTCCGACTTCCGTCGAACGATGCTGCTACTCGGCGCTGTCATCGGCGATTCCGCGGGCGCGAAAACCATCGTCGACTCGGTTTATCACACGCTCGACAGCGCGCGCTCGGTAACAGCTCGGATGCCGCGCCCAACAGTCTTTTGGGAGATCTGGGAAGCTCCGATCATTACCATAGGCTCGGGCAGCTTCCTGAATGAGCTCGTCGACATCGCCGGCGGAAAAAACGTCTACGCCGACATCAAGGCCCCCTCGGCGGAGATATCTCTCGAAGACATTGCCAGGCGAGATCCGGATTTCATACTCGCCGGTTCAGTGGGAAAGACTCAGATCGAGGCAGATCCACGCTGGCGAATCGTACGCGCCGTGCGCGACAAGAAAATTCTTGTCGTCGACACCACGCTCGTTGGTCGTCCGTCCGTGCGACTGGGGGAAGCTGCGGTCTCGCTGGCGATACTCCTGCACCCCGGTGCGCTGCGTTGACTCGCTTCAGGGGCTGGTACTGGTTCGTGCTCATCGCGGTGCTCCTTGTGGTCGCGATGATAGCCGTTGCGCGTGGCGCCATCACTCTTTCGCTAACCGAGGTGATGGAGGCGCTGCGCAGTAGCGGGGACCCTACGACCATCGCGATTGTTCGCGATCTGAGACTCCCTCGCATGTTGCTCGGCGCGCTCGTTGGCGCGGGGCTCGGCGCGAGCGGTGCCGCGCTACAAGGCTCGCTCCGCAATCCGCTCGCCGAGCCGTATCTCCTCGGAGTTTCGGGTGGGGCGGCGGTGGGAGCCGTGCTTGTCTTTGCGCTCGGAATTACCGGTGCTGGAGCTGTTACGGTGGCAGCGTTTATAGGCGCCGTCGCAGCAGTCGCGCTCGCCCTTGCAGTCAGCAGGGTCGGAGCGCGCGGTGCACGAGTTGATCTTCGCACGCTTCTGCTTGCGGGCGTGATCGTGGGCGCTTTCGCGAACGCTACGATCATGGTCGCGCTCGCCAGGGCAGAGCCGAACACCATGCGTGGCGCTCTGTTTTGGATGATGGGCTCAGCGGCCGATGCAACGTGGCGGAGCGTCACTTGGCTGGCGCTGAGCATCTTTGCTGCTGGTGGTGTGCTGGTTTATTGGGCGAGGGAGATCGACGTCCTGTCTCTGGGCGAGGAGACGGCGGCATCGCTAGGCATCGACGCGGATCGCTCAGGCCGGCGGATCTTCTTCATCGCTGCGCTCCTCGCTGCCGCAACGGTAGCCGCGGCTGGACTGGTTGGGTTCGTTGGACTCGTCGTCCCACACATCGCGCGTCGCCTCGGATTGCGCGCGCATCGTCCTCTTGTCATTGGCGCCGCTCTGATCGGAGCTACGCTCGTCGTCGCCGCCGACCTGGCCGCACGAACGCTCGCGGCGCCCACCGAGCTTCCGCTTGGGGCGATCACCGCCATGTTGGGCGTGCCATTCTTCCTCGTCCAGTTGAGACGCGCAGCGTGATCACCGTTACTGATCTCGTCGTTTCGTACCCTCGCGCTGCAAGGAACGCGGTCGATGGAGTGAGCTTCGTCGCGCCGGCTGGCAAGCTCACCGCGCTTGCAGGTCCGAACGGCTCCGGAAAGAGCTCGATAGTACGTGCCCTTATCCGCCGAGCCGAGGTGGTGAGCGGATCGATCACGATCGGTGAGGCCGACCTGAGGACTCTCTCACTCGCCGAGCTGGCGAGACGAGTCGCCGTCGTGCCCCAGCGCGAGGAAGCAACGTTTCCAATTCAGGTGCGCGAGTACGCTGCGCTCGGCAGATATCCGCACCTGGGGCTGTGGCGAACTGCTTCTGAAGTGGACCAATCCGCGGTTGCCGATGCATTGTTGCAGGCCGGCGTAGACGATCTCGCTGATCGAGATACGGATGCTCTATCTGGTGGCGAGTGGCAGCGGGTTCGCATCGCGCGCGCGCTCGCGCAAAAAGCTCCGGTGCTGGTTCTCGACGAGCCCACCACGTTTCTGGACGTTGGGCACGAGATGGCAATCTTCGAGCTGCTTTACTCGCTCGCGGGGTCGGGACTGGCAGTGCTACTCGTCAGCCACCAGCTGAATCTCGTCGCGCGGTTCGCTGATACCATCGTGCTTCTCAACGAAGGACGGGTTGCGACCAGTGGAACGCCGTCCGACGTCATGAAAGCCGACCGCCTCGAGACGATTTACGGTTGGCCAGTTGTCGTCTCTCGCGACCCGGCAATTGGCGCACCCGCTCTTGTCCCGCTCCGTCGCCCAGTCAGCCTTTGACAAAACCATTTCACTCTCATCGATCAATCACATGAACCGGACATTCTTTTTCGCAGCAGCTGTTCTCGTATCTGTAAGCGCGGGGCGAGTTGGAGCGCAGGACAACGACACCACGCACCTCGGCACGGTCGTCGTCTCTGCGTCCAAGGTTCCCACACCGGCGAGCACGCTCACTCAGGCGGTCACGGTATTGTCTGGTGCGGATCTTCGCGCGCGCGGCGTGATGAGAGTCGTGGACGCCCTGCGAGAGGTTCCCGGCGCCTCGCTCGTTCAGAGCGGATCCTTCGGGTCCATCACATCGCTGTTTCTGCGTGGCGGTGAGAGCCGCTACACCAAGGTCTTGATCGATGGCGTCCCGGTAAACGAGCCCGGCGGCTCGTTCGACTTCAGTCATCTCACTACGGATAACATCGACAGGATCGAGATCGTCCGTGGGCCGGCCAGCGTTCTTTACGGCGCTGATGCTGTTTCTGGTGTCGTGCAGATATTCACGCGACGGGCCTCCGACGAGCCGCGTGCTTCTATTGCCGTACGTGGCGGCACTTATCGCTCGTTGGATTTGGATGGCGACGCATCCGGCGCCAACTCGTTGGGCGGGTTGTCGCTCGGGGCCGCGCATCATTCGACAGATGGCATTCTCCCATTCAACAATCAGTATCGAAACGGCACACTAAGCAGTGCTCTCACGCTTGCACGAAGCGCCGCGGGCGACGCGACTCTATCGGCGCGCTACACGTCGGCGGAGTTTCACTATCCCACCGATTTCACCGGGCAAGTGGTCGACACCAACTCCTACAATACTCAACACCGTCTCACGCTCGGTCTCGACGCCGGAAGAAATCTCAGCGCGTACGCGCAGGGGAGATTCCTGGCTGGGACAAATGAGGTTTCGGAGCTCTCTGCCGACATCGCAACTCCATTTGGCGCCACGACACCTGAGCATTCTGAATCCAGATCGACGGGCTACCGCCGCTTCGCCGAGGCGAGGCTCAGCTTGTTTCTTCCGACGGCTGCAACCCTGACCACCGGTGCTGCATATGAGGGGGAACACCAGCGAAGCTCGAACGGATCCGGACCAATAGGCAGCCCGTCAACACAAACCGATTCCTTCGTTGCTACCCGTCATAACATCGCCTATTACTCTGAGCTCCTCGGAAATCCGGTCGAGCGGTTCTCCTACACACTGAGCGGAAGGGTTGACGACAATTCGGATTATCACCGGTTCGCGACCTATAGAGCGGGCGCGAGCGTGGGAGTTATTTCTGGTCTGCGGCTCCGCGCATCGCTCAGCAATGCTTTCAATGCTCCTGCCTTCAACGAGCTAAGACCGACCCTCTACACGGTTGCGAGCCCTGATCTCAAGCCGGAGCGAATTCGTTCCGCGGAGATTGGTCTCACGACGAGTTTCGCTCCTGAGCTAGTTCGGCTGAGCGGGAGCTACTTTACGCAAAGATTCTCGGATCTCATTCAATACGTGAATGGCGGACCGCCGACTTACAAGGGAAGCTTCGCCAATCTCACGGGAGCAAGCTCGAACGGGTACGAGGCTGAGCTCGCGCTGTTGCCGACCCACAATTTGCACGGCACTGCGAGCTATTCGTTTGTGGTGCCCCGAGTGACTGAGATCCCTCCGTCGTATGAAGGCTCCGACAAAGTCGGCGACGCCCTGATCAGGAGACCGAGTCACTCTGGAAGCCTGGTCGTAAGCTATTCCCGACCCGCGAGCGCCAGCGTCGGGCTCGCTCTGAGTTTTGTAGGAAAGAGGGCGGATAAGGATTTTGCCCAATTCCCCTCGCCGACGGTCACACTGCCTGCGTATACGAAAGTCGACCTGTCGACCGATGTTCCCGTTGCTGCGATAAGCCGCGGCGGGCTGGTGCTCAACGCTCGGATAGAGAACGTGTTTGACCGGCGCTACCAGGAGGTTTATAACTTCGCCGCGCCGGGTCGGACGATCCTGGTCGGCGCGCGTGCCACCAGCATTTTCTAGAATCCGGATGGATGGTTGATCGCGGCTAGCGGCTCGGAGCGAGCGTTAGATTCCAGTCATGTCCCTAAGCGTCACCGAAGCCATCGTGCTTCACGCCTTCGACTATCTGGAGAGCTCGCGAATCATTCGTCTGCTCACCCGCGAGTCAGGCGTGCAGTCCGTTTTGGCGCGCGGAGCGCGGAAATCGCGCGGACGCTACGGCTCGGCGCTCGACCTCTTCGCGCAGGGAACGGCTCAGATTTACGTAAAGCCGAATCGTGAGCTTCACAACCTCTCGGCGTTCGAGGTATCGCGCTCGCGAGACGAGCTCGCGCACGATATAGGTCGTTTCACAGCGGCATCCACAGTGGCGGAGCTCGCACTTCGATTTGCCGGCGAAGAAGCGAGCCCGCTTCTCTTCGACACGGTCGTCGAGGTGCTCGACCGTATTGCGTCTTCCTTGCCCGACGACACGCTCCGGAATGGACTCGCCGGATCGTGGCGGATCGTTGCAGTGCTCGGATTTACGCCGGAGCTCTCGAGCTGCGCGCTGTGTCACACGCCGCTCCGGGACGCCGACGATGCAACATTCTCACATTCATCAGGTGGGATCGTTTGCGTTTCGTGCAGCAGGCTTGCTCCGGGCGGCAGGAAGCTACCCGCGCCCGCGCGCGCCGCCATCAGAACGTGGCTGGATGACGCGGAGCCTCTCGATCTCAGTGAGCCAGAGGCGCGCTCGCACCAAAGACTGCTCCGCGAATTCCTCGGCGCACATCTGACCGATGACCGTCCGCTACGCGCTTTCGCGGTTTGGGAGCACGAGCGCTGGAGCGCTGCATGATCATCGGGACGGCAGGCCATATCGATCACGGCAAAACGGCGCTCGTTCGCGCGCTGACCGGCGTGAACACTGATAGGCTGCCGGAAGAGAAGAGCCGCGGGATCACTATCGATCTCGGTTTCGCACCACTCGAGCTCGATGGGATTGGCACGGTAGGAATCGTCGACGTTCCCGGCCACGAAAATTTTGTTCGTAGCATGCTGATGGGGGCGAGCGGAATCGACCTGGCGCTTCTCGTTGTTGCCGCCGACGAAGGGGTGATGCCGCAAACTCGGGAACACTTTCTGATTCTCGAGCTCTTGAAGATTCCGCAGGTCGTTGTCGCGCTCACCAAAAGCGATCTCGTCGATTCCGAGTGGATCGCGCTCGTCGAAGCGGATGTAGAGTCGCTCTTCCGCGATTCGGAAATCGAGTTGGCGTCGGTGGTCCCGTGCTCCAGTCGCAGCGGCACTGGGCTCGATGACCTCCGTGCCAGTTTGGTCGCCGCGCTCAGCAGCGTCCGCGGGCGGCCGACGGACGATCTCTTCAGGCTGCCCGTGGATCGGGCGTTCTCAGTAAAGGGCACTGGGACCGTCGTCACGGGAACCGTGTGGAGTGGAGAGTTGCTCGCCGACTCCAACGTGCGGGTTCTCCCGACTGGTATGACCGCGCGAACCCGGAGGATCGAACAGCACGGGGCGGCGACTGATCGCGCGCACGCCGGCGCCCGGACAGCGATCGCATTGGGTGGACTCGATGTCGGCGACATTCCTCGGGGAAGTGTCGTCGTCACCAGAGAGGCGTGGGTGGCGACATCCATGTTCGAGGCGTTGGTGGACGTCACCGGCGAAGTCGTGGATAGTCTGTCACCGCGAACGCAATTGCGCCTGCATGCGGGTGCGAGTGATGTCGGCGCACGACTCACATTCGCTGTTTCTGACGACGCTGGCGCGCCCGCGCTCGCTCGGGTAACGACGGACGCACCGCTTGCTCTTCGCGGGGGAGACCGTTTCGTGCTCAGACTCCCGGCGCCGCTCCGTACTATCGGCGGCGGAGTAGTCGTCGATCCGCACGCTCACCGACGACCGCTGCCGAGACTCGGCGCGGAAGAACTGCGCGAACTCGGAGCCGACGCTGGTGCGCGGCTGCTCTATGTCCTCGAGGCAGAGGGAATAAGAGGCGTCCGCATTGGAGACATTCCGGTGCGAATCGGCTGCACTCCCGCTCAAGCAAGCGACCTCATCCGGCAGAGTGATTTGCGACGCGGTGCGCACAACCTTTTCGCCCTCAAAGCTGTCGAACAGGTTATGGCAACAGTGCAGCGAATCGTCGCGGAATACGAGATCAAGTCGCCCCTCAGCGCCGGGGTTCCCTCGAGGACTCTTCGCGAAGGGGTGCGCGCGAATGAGGAGTTATCGGACATCGCCATTCGCGAAATGGAGCGTTCGGGGAAGATCGAGGTCCACGGTCCGACGGTTCGGCGGAAAGGATGGGTTCCTTCGCCCACGGTTAATGACGTCGATGTCAGTAACCATTTGGCGCATGATATTTGCGCTGGTGACCGCGAGCCGCCCAGCGTGAGCGAGCTGGTTTCACGCTACGGCAACTCGGTTCCTGCTCTCCTCCATTTCCTGGAGCGACAGGGGCGAATCGTCCAGGTGGAGACGGAGCGCTATTACGACCGGGAGGCAGTCGAAGGGCTGATTTTGAGATTGAGGGGTCAGCTGGTTCCGGGTCGGGTGTATCTGCCCGCCCAGCTTAGAGATGTGCTCGGATTCTCGAGAAAATATCTCATCCCTTTTCTCGAATTCTGTGATCGTATCGGCGTGACGGAGCGACGTAGTGAGGGCAGGGCGTTGAGGCAAACATCTGACATTTTGCTTGACTCTTCCCGGGCTCACTCCTAACTTCGCGCCAGGAGAACACATGTCCACCTTTGTAGGAGTTAGCGTCTAGAGAACCCTTTTTCGTCAGTATTGGAGACAACATGAAGCACCTGTGGCGGGCGCTGTTGGTAGTGCTCGTGCTCGGCGCGTTCATGCCAAGTCGTTCGACGGCTCAGGGGACTTCAACCCAATCCGGCGGAGGACAAGGCGCCGGGTTGCAGCTCGGACAGAATTATCCGAACCCGGTCAACCAAGACACCAGAATTCAATTCGTCATCGGCGATCCGCAGGGATGCACCGATTCTGGACGTCTGCACCGCGTAAGTCTGCGGATTTACAACCTGTTGGCGCAGTTGGTCGCTGTGCCGGTACTCCAGGGCGGGGGGAACGATGCCGGCGGCGAGCCGCTGGATGGTCTAACGTTGACGTGCAGCACGTACGTGGCCTACTGGGACGGGAAGTACTCCCAGACGGGCGAAGATGTAGCCTCGGGCATTTATCTCTATCGACTCGAGGTTGACGGCAAGGTGCTGGTAAAGAAATTGATCGTCAGAAAAGTGAGCGACTGATTTTATGAAGAAGCGCCCGGCACTGCCGGGCGCTTTTTTTTTTGCTCCCTGATCTGCCAAGGTGGCGGGTTTTATGCGGCACCGCCGTTGCAAAATTGCCTGCGCCGCCTGACGGAGTAGTTTCAGGTGTCAGCACTTAACCGGCACACAATGATCAATCCAGACCGACTCACAGTTAAAGCGACAGAAGCTCTCAACGAGGCCGTGGATCTCGCGCGGCGCACGGGAAATCCCCTCGTTTACGATCTGCACCTTCTTCTCGCCCTGCTCACCCAGGACGAGGGCATTGTCGTTCCCATTCTGCAGAAGCTGGGCGTCAGCGTTACCCAGCTGCGCGAAGCGGTGGGGCGCGAGATGGCCCGCTTTCCCAAGCAGTCCAACGCGCAGCCTACGCTTTCGCGCGAAATCAATCAGGTCTTCGATAAGGCCGAAGCGGATGCGCGCGAGCTCGGCGACGACTTCGTCTCGGCCGAGCACTTCCTCCTCGCGCTCTCGGATGTGAAGGGCACCGAAAGCCGAAATCTTCTTTCCAACGTTGGCGCAACCCACGACGCGCTTCTCGAGGCGCTCCAATCCGTGCGCGGAACTCACCGCGTCACCGATCAGAACCCCGAGAACCAGTACCAGGCGCTGCAGCGATACACGCGCGACCTAACCGAGGATGCACGCAAAGGGAAACTGGATCCCGTGATTGGCCGAGACGAAGAGATCCGCCGGGTGATACAGATTCTCTCCCGCCGCACGAAGAACAATCCGGTTCTCATCGGTGAGCCGGGCGTCGGCAAGACAGCGATAGCCGAAGGCCTCGCCCAGCGAATCGCGAACGGCGACGTGCCCGAGAGTCTCAAAAACAAGCGCCTCGTGTCTCTCGACCTCGGCGCGCTCATCGCAGGAGCGAAATTCCGCGGCGAATTCGAGGAGAGACTCAAGGCAGTCCTCAAGGAGGTCACCGAGGGCCAAGGCCAGTTTGTGATGTTCATCGATGAGATGCACACGCTCGTCGGCGCGGGAAAAGCCGAAGGCTCGATGGATGCGGGCAACATGCTCAAGCCGATGCTTGCGCGCGGTGAGCTCCGTGTCGTCGGCGCGACGACTCTGGACGAATACCGCAAGAACATCGAGAAGGACGCCGCACTCGAGCGGAGATTCCAGCCCGTGTACGTTGGCGAGCCCAGCGTCGAGAGCACCATCGCAATTCTCCGCGGCCTCAAGGAGAGATACGAGACTCATCACGGCGTGCGAATCACGGACGGGGCGATAGTCGCCGCCGCGACGCTCTCCAATCGTTACATCGGTGACCGGTTCCTGCCCGACAAGGCCATCGATTTGGTCGACGAAGCAGCCTCGAGGCTGCGCATCGAGATCGACTCGATGCCGCAGGAGATCGACGAGGTCGAGCGGAGGAGCACCCAACTCGAGATCGAGCGTCAGGCGCTGCAAAAAGAAAAGGACAAGGCATCGCGCGAGCGCCTAAAGGCTCTCGAGCGCGAGCTAGCCGAGCTGCGCGAAAAATCCTCCGCCATGAAAGCTCAGTGGCACCAGGAAAAGGAAGTCCTCGGCAGCGTCGCCAAAATCAAGCAGCAGATAGAGCAGGGTCGTCTCGAGGCCGAGCAGGCGACCAGGCGCGGTGATTTGCAGAAAGCGGCCGAGATTTCTTACGGGCAAATACCGGCACTGGAGAAGCAACTCACCGAGGCCGAGCAAAAACTAGCGAGCCGCCAGGAGGGAGGAGCGCGCTTTCTGAAAGAGGAAGTGACCGCCGAAGATGTCGCGGAGATCGTCGCACGATGGACTGGCATTCCTGTCTCGCGAATGATGGAAGCGGAGCGCGAGAGGCTCACTCGTCTCGAGCAGGTGCTCGCGAGTCGAGTGATTGGTCAGGACGAAGCCGTGCGCGCCGTTGCAAATGCGGTCCGTCGCTCGCGCGCTGGTCTACAGGATCCAAATCGTCCGATCGGATCGTTCATCTTTCTCGGTCCCACGGGCGTTGGCAAAACAGAGACGGCGCGTGCATTGGCGGAGTTTCTGTTCGACAACGAGCAGGCGATGGTCCGCATCGACATGTCCGAGTACATGGAGAAGCACGCGGTCGCGCGTCTCATCGGCGCGCCTCCCGGATACGTCGGGTTCGAGGAAGGTGGCCAGCTCACCGAAGCAGTTCGTCGGCGTCCGTATTCGGTGGTGCTGTTCGACGAGATCGAGAAAGCACACCCTGATGTCTTCAACATCCTGCTTCAAATTCTCGACGATGGACGCCTCACGGATTCTCAGGGTCGAACTGTCGATTTCCGGAACACCGTCATCATCATGACCTCGAACATTGGCAGCACCTACATCCTGGAACATTCTGGCGACGATCGGGCGGTGATCGAGGCGCAAGTTACAAACGCGCTGCGGCAGCACTTCCGGCCGGAGTTCCTCAATCGTGTCGACGACATCATCATCTTCCGCCCGCTCGGCAAGCCCGAGATTGAGCACATCATCGAGCTGCAGCTCGGCAAGCTCGAGAAGCTGCTGGGAGATCGGAAGCTCACCCTGGAGCTCGCGCCGGGCGCCCGGGAGGTGCTGGCTACGGAAGGATATGATCCGGCATTCGGCGCGCGTCCGCTGAAGCGGGCGATTCAACGACTACTGCAGAATCCGCTCGCGCTCGCCGTGCTCGAGGGGAAGTTCAGCGAGGGCGATCATATCGTGGTAGATCGCGATCCCAAGGGGGAGCTGACATTCAGGAAATCGAGAGAGCCTGCGCTTGCCGGCAGATAGCCTGTCGACGGGAGAGACTATCACAGTCGGCGAATCTGGTCTCGCGGTCGACGAGCAGTTCATTCGGAATGCGCTCGACCTGGCGCGCGAGTCAGTAAAGAGGAACGAGGTTCCAATCGGGGCGATTGTCGTCCGCAACAACGCAATAGTCGCCGGCGCGACGAATCGTACGGTGCGCGATCAAGATCCGACTGCTCACGCGGAGCTGCTTGCGATTCGCGAGGCGTCGGCCTGGCTCGATAGTTGGCGACTCGACGACTGTACTCTTTATGTGACCTTGGAACCGTGCGCCATGTGCGCGGGAGCGATCGTGCTCTCGCGTATGAAGCGCGTAGTGTTTGGCGCGTGGGATGAGAAAGCGGGCATGGCTGGATCGGTCGGAGATCTGCTTCGTCACCCCCGCTTGAATCATCGGCCCGAGGTAAGAGCAGGTGTGCTCGCCGACGAATGCGCGCAATTGCTCGGGGAATTCTTCAAGGCTCAGCGAGCGTCAATACCTGGGTGACATCGCGCGCTCGTTCGGGTTGAACAACATCTCTCGGCCCAATAAGTTGCAAGCCTGCAGGACAGGTGGCCGAGTGGTTGAAGGCACCGGTCTCGAAAACCGGCATACCGGTGAACCCGGTATCGAGAGTTCGAATCTCTCCCTGTCCGTTCCTGCCAGTGGTACACCGCCGCTTTGCCCCGAAATTGTTCAGCGTGCGGAATAACGATGTTGGGACGGGTGGCCGAGTGGTTTAAGGCGCACGCCTGGAAAGTGTACTAGGCAAGAATGTGATTTCCGGCACGGGGCCGGTTTTACCTCTGGCAGGAGCCGCTACAGCCGCAACCTGCCGGTCCCCATTGCCGGGTTTTGCACA